>Ga0164243_10001032_pt1 | contig 48373 bp, 46 predicted proteins | sample OricompcompostOP_FD_108781 | JGI IMG/M metagenome (GOLD analysis project Ga0164243, IMG submission 108781) | Organic Plus compost microbial communities from Emeryville, California, USA - Original compost - Organic plus compost (OP) | ecosystem: Engineered > Solid waste > Mixed feedstock >...
GGAGGGGCCGAGCCGTCCGCCACGTCAGCGCGCCGCTGAGATGAAGACCCGCCCCGCCTCCATCGCCACGGGGACGGTGGGGGTGGAGCCCTTGCCCGCGTCGGCCCCGAGCGGCCGGCCGGTCTCGAGGTCGATCAGCCAGTTGTGCAGCGGACAGGCCACCGCGTGGCCGCAGACGATGCCGTCGGCCAGGGGCCCCAGCTTGTGCGGGCACTGGTCCTTCAGCGCGAACAGCCGGTCGTCGCCGGTGCGGAACAGGGCCACCACGCCGGCGGGGGTGTGGACGCGCCGGGCGCCGCGGCGGGGGATGTCGTCCAGGGCGCCGACGTCGATCCAGGCGGCGTCTTCGGTGATCGCGGAGGCGATGGTCATTCTGCGGCCATGAGCTCGGGTGGGGCGATGGGGGCGAATTCGCCGGCGTGCCCGCCCCCGGCGCGCTCGGCCCAGGGATCGGTCTGGGCGAAGGTCTGGGCGTGGGCGAAGCGGTCGTAGAGGGCGCGCCGGCCCTGCGGATCGTCCACGACGCGGCGCCGGACCGCCTCGAGGCCCGCCCGGGCGATCCACTTGTAGATCCGCTCCAGGTAGAAGCCTTCCTCGCGGTAGAGCTGCAGCACGGCGACGACGAGCTCCAGGGCATCGTCCTCGGTCGCGACCCGGGTCAGGACCTCCGTGCCCTTGATGTGCAGCCCGGCGGCGCCGGCGACGTGGATCTCGTAGCCGGAGTCCACGCAGATCACGCCGATGTCCTTGCAGGTGGCCTCCGCGCAGTTCCGGGGACAGCCGGAGACGGCCATCTTCACCTTCGCCGGGGTCCAGGCGCCCCAGGTGAACTTCTCGATGCGGATCCCGAGGCCGGTGGAGTCCTGGGTCCCGAAGCGGCACCATTCGGAGCCGACGCAGGTCTTCACCGTGCGCAGGGCCTTGCCGTAGGCGTGGCCGGAGACCAGGCCCGCGGCGCCCAGGTCGGCCCAGACGGCCGGCAGGTCCTCCTTCCTCACGCCCAGCAGGTCGATGCGCTGGCCGCCGGTGACCTTGACCGCGGGGATGGCGAACTTGTCGGCCACGTCGGCGATGGCGCGCAGCTCCCTGGCGCTGGTCACCCCGCCCCACATGCGCGGCACCACCGAGAACGTCCCGTCCTTCTGGATGTTGGCGTGGGCCCGCTCGTTGACGAAGCGGGACTGGGCGTCGTCGGCGTACTCGCCCGGCCAGGCGCACAGCAGGTAGTAGTTGAGGGCCGGACGGCAGGACGAGCAGCCGTCGGGCGTGGACCACTCCAGCGCCTGCATCAGGTGGGGGATGGATTTCAGCTCCTCGGCCAGGATGCGCCGGCGGACCTCCTCGTGCGCCAGGCGCGTGCAGCCGCACACCGGCCTGGGCCCGGTCTCGGCCTGGAAGTCGTCGCCGAGCGTCAGGGCCAGCAGCTTCTCCACCAGGGGCGTGCACGAGCCGCAGGAGGCGGAGGCCTTGGTGTGGGCCCGCACCGCCTCGAGCGTGACGTGGCCGCCGGCCGTGGCGGCCCTGACGATCTCGCCCTTGCAGACGCCGTTGCAGCCGCAGATCTCCGCCGTGTCGGCCATGGCCGCCACGGCCGAGCTAGGGCGCTCGCCGCCCAGCGCCTCCGTCGCGGCCTGGCCGAAGATCAGGGTCTCGCGCAGTTCCGAGACGTCCGCGCCCGAGCGCATCAGCTCGACGTACCAGGGGCCGTCGGCGGCGTCGCCGAACAGCACCGCCCCGGCGAGCCGGCCGCCCTCGAGCACCAGGCGCTTGTAGACGCCGCGCCCGGCGTCGCGGAACACCACGTCCTCGCAGCCCTCCCCGCCGGAGAACCTGCCGGCCGAGAACACGTCCACGCCCGAGACCTTCAGCCGGGTGGAGACGAGCGAGCCCTCGTAGGCCGCGTCCGGCTCGTCGGTGAGGACGTCCGCCAGGGTGCGGCACATGTCGAAGATCGGCGCCACCAGGCCGTAGGCGACGCCCCGGTGCTCGGCGCACTCGCCCACCGCATGCACGAAGGGATCGGAGGTGCGCATGGCGTCGTCCACCACCACCCCGCGGTTGACCCGCAGTCCCGCCTGGCGCGCCAGGGCCGCGTTCGGGCGGATGCCCACGGCCATGACCAGCAGCTCGCAGGGCAGCACGCGGCCGTCGGCGAGGGCGAGCCCAGCGACCCGGCCGTCCTCGCCCAGGATCGCCGTGGACTGCGCCTTCAGCTCGACGTCCACCCCGCGCTCGCGCAGCGCCTGCTGCAGCAGGAAGCCGGCCGCGGAGTCCAGCTGCCGCTCCATCAGCACGTCCATCAGGTGCACGACCGTGACCGCCATGCCCCGGCGGGCGAGGCCGTAGGCGGCCTCCAGGCCGAGCAGGCCCCCGCCGATCACCACCGCCCGTCCGCCGCGGTCTGCGGCCGCCACCATAGCCTCGACGTCGTCCAGGTCGCGGAAGGTGACCACGCCCCGCAGGTCGCCCCCCGGCAGGGGCAGGCGCACCGGATCGGAGCCCGTGGCCAGGATCAGCCTGTCGTAGGGGACCTCGAGGCCGCCTTCGGCGCGGACGACGCGCCGCTCCAGGTCGAGCGCCCGGACCGCGCGGCCGGCGTGCAGTCCGATCCCGTTGTCGCGGTACCAGGCCTCGTCGTTGAGGACGATGTCCGCGAAGGCCTTCTCCCCGGCCAGCACCGGCGAGAGCATGATGCGGTTGTAGTTGACCCGGGGCTCGGCGCCGAAGACGGCGATCTCGTAGCGGCCCGGATCGCGCCTGAGGATCTCCTCGACGGCCCGGCAGCCGGCCATGCCGTTGCCGACGACGACCAGTCTTTCCCTGTCCATGGCCCGGGCCCTCACGCGCGCGCCGCAGCCGGCTCGGCCAGGACCCGGCCCGCGCCCCAGCGGCGCTTCAGGCCGGCGACGCCGACCAGGGCGACGAGCGCCAGCAGGCCGAAGCCCAGGAAGCCGGACTGGTAGGCGCCGGTGAACTGCTTCGACAGGCCGAGCGTGGAGGCCAGGTAGAAGCCGCCGACCCCGCCGGCCATGCCCACCAGGCCCGTCATCACCCCGATCTCCCGGCCGAACCTCTGGGGCACGAGCTGGAACACCGCGCCGTTGCCCATGCCGAGCGCCAGCATGCCGAGGACGAGCACGCCCAGCGCGAGGGCGGGCGGCTGCAGGCCGAGGCTCACCAGCCCGAGCGCGACGGCCGCCAGGGCGTACATCGCCGCCAGCATCCGCGCGCCGCCCAGGCGGTCGGCCAGGTGTCCGCCCAGGGGACGCACCATGGAGCCGGCGAACACGCAGGCGGCGGTGAACAGGCCCGCGGCCACCGGCGACAGACCGTATTCGGCGTTGAAGTAGATCGGCAGGGAGGAGGACAGGCCCACGAAGCCGCCGAAGGTGACGCTGTAGAACCCCATCAGGGCCCAGCAGTCCGGTCGCTTCAGCACCTGGAGGTACTCGTACAGCCGCTTGGGCGGGGGCTGGCGGGGCGCATCCCTGGCCAGGAGGAGGTAGACCGCGAACGCGGCCAGCAGCGGCAGGGCGGCCAGGCCGATCACATTGGTCCAGCCCACCGCGAGCGCGAGCGAGGGGGCGAACAGCGACGCCAGGACGGTGCCGGAATTGCCCGCTCCCGCGATGCCGAGCGCGGTCCCCTGGTGCTCGGGCGGATACCAGCGCGAGGCCAGCGGCAGGGCCACGGCGAAGGAGGCGCCGGCCATGCCGAGCACGACGCCGAGCAGCAGGGCGCCGGCGAAGCTGTGCACTCCGTGCAGCCAGGCGCCGCCCAGGCCGGCGAGCACGAACAGCTGGGCGATGATCCCCGCCCGGCGCGGCCTCAGATGGTCGACCAGCACGCCCATGACCACGCGCAGGACCGCGCCCGCCAGCGTCGGGACCGCCACCATCAGGCCCTTCTGGGCGGCGTCCAGGTGCAGGTCCCGGGCGATCAGCACCGCCAGCGGGCCCAGCAGCACCCAGACCATGAAGCTGAGGTCGAAATAGAGGAAGGCGGAGAACAGGGTGGGCGCGTGCCCCGCCTTCATGAACGCCCTGATCGACATCCTCGGTCTCTCCTGGCCCTCAGGCCGAAACGGAAAAGGCGCCCGTGCGGGGGGAGGAGACCCGCGCGGACGCCCTTGTCCTGATCGATGGGGCCCGGCGGCCTTGCCGGGCGATGGGGTGCGGGACGTCGTTGCCCCGCGTCAGGCAAAGGAGCGCGCACCGCCCCCGTTCCGTCAAAGCCGTCCTGGCGAGGGCGCGCTGCTTTCGGCCGGTCGCCCGGATTTTGGGCGCGCCGGCCCGGGCGCTGCCGCTGCAATGCACAACCGGCGGGCGCCGGAGGGGTCACAGACGGTAATCAAGCTGCAGCCACAGCCTGCTGCGGCTGGCGAACGGGGCGCGAGCCGGACGCGGGCCCCGGTAGCGGGCGTACTTGATGAGGCCGGTGAGTCCCCGGGCGATCCGGGCGGAGGCCATGAGGTCCCACTCCTGGCCGAGGGTCATGCCTGTGCGGGGCGCGCGGAACCCGTGCCAGACGGCGGTCAGCGTCGGCTCCGACGCACGGGACGGCCCGGACTTGGGCCTGAACTGCAGGGCGATGCTGGCGTCATCCACCCCGTCTGCCGGGGTGGTCAGGAACACGTCGGCCCAGCCCTGAAAGGCGTGCAGCGTGGCCAGCGGGGTCGCGAACCCTCGCACGCCGTCGCCGCCGAGGTGCTCGTAGCCGCCCTCGAGCCTCCACACCCCCAGGGTCGCGGCCAGATCCGTCTTCCAGTAGCCCAGCTCGAAGCGGGCCGGGTTGTTGCGGTAGCCGCCCTGCCGGGCGAAAGCCGCCACGTAGGCCAGCGTCGCCGGGCCCGCCGGCAGAGCCCCGGCTGCGCGCACCCCCCAGGTCCGGCTGGAGCTGGCGGGCGCCTGGCGAAAACCGAAGGCGTAGAGAAAGCCCTCCACGGCCAGGGCCCCGGACGCGGTCCAGGTCAGGGTCGCCGCGTGGCCGTCGGTGTCCCAGTCCTGGCCGCGGCCGAGGCGGTTGACGCGGTCCAGATAGACGTAGGTCGCCTTGAGCGGGCCGATCGCACCGTCCAGCCGCGCCGCATCGAAGGTCTGATCGTCCTGGCGCCAGGCGACCGAGCCGATGAAGCGCTGGTCGTCCAGGTCGATCGCCTGGCGCCCGATCACGGCGCCGATCCCGCGGCCGGACCAGGACAGCTGAGCCCGGTTCAGCTCGGTCACGTCCGGATCGGCGATGGTCGGATAGGCGGCGCGGCCGTTCTGGCCGGAGTTGAACCTCTGGCCGCCGATGGCGCGGACGTCCTCCATCTCGGCCAGCGCCTGCAGGCCGCGCCAGCTTCCCGTCGCCCAGCCGAGCCGGGTCCTCAGGGTGAAGGCGTCGGCCCCGCGGGCGAAGCCGTCCTGATCCGCCCGCTCGTACCTGGGCCGCAGCTCCAGGATCGCACGGCCGGCGCCGAGGGCCGCCGGGAGGGTCGGCTGATCGGCGGCCTGGGCCTGCGGAACGGTCATCGAGGCCAGGGCCGCGGCGGCCGCGCCGGCCAGGGCCTGGTTACGATTGGTGATGGTCATGATCCCCCTTCCGCCCGGCGCCCGGGCGAAAAAAAACGCCCGAAGGGGGAGCAATCCCCTTCGGACGTCGTCGTCCCTGCCTATGGACCGGACCTCCCGGCGGCCTCACGGCCCGCAGGACCACGTCGCCCTGCGCCGCCCCCAGGCTCTGCGGACTGGCCTGCCTCGTCGCGCCGGATCGGGCGGCGGAGGCGGCCGGGCCCCGCGCCGCCCGGATCTTGGGCGTCCGGCCCGCCGGGCTCGCGGCCCGATGCCCAAAAGCGAGGCTCAGGCCGGCCGCGGAGCGGCGAGCCTGCGGATGGCGAACCCGTCCAGATAGGCGGCCGCCTGGCCCGGATCGAAGACCCGGCCGTCGAACATCCGGTCGGCGGGCATGGGAAGGTCGCCGAGGGTCCCTGCCAGGCTCCAGGCGGAGGCGTGCGCGCCCTCCGGCTTGGAATCCCGCACGGGGGCGCTGGCGCCGACCGCCGCGGCGGCGCTGCGGAACAGTCCGGGGCGGCAGACGGCGCGGGCGAGCGCCTGCGCGTCCGCGCCAGCCGGCAGCTGCCCCCACCGCGCCATCTGGGCCGCGAACCAGGCGCCCTGGCTGATCCAGGGGAAGCCGGCGGCGGCGCGGTGGAAGCTCACGCCCGAGCGCTCCAGCGCCTCGCCGATCACCGAGGCCGGCGCGCCGACGTAGTCGGGGCGGGCCAGCAGGCGCGCCAGGGCGGCGCGGTTCTCCGGGGCGTCCGCCCAGAGCTGGGCGCGGATCAGCGCCCTCAGCAGCGCCTGCAGGGTCCGCGGCCGCGCCTCGGCCCAGGCGCGCAGCACCCCGAGCACCTTGTCCGGCCCGGTCGGCCACAGCTCGCCGCCCCGGAACAGGACCACGCCGGAGCCCTGCGCGGCGGCGACCTCGCCCCAGGGCGCGCCCGCGCAGAACCCGTCGACCTCTCCCGAGCGCAGGCGCGCGGCCATGCGCGGCGGCGGCGTGAACACCAGCCGCACGTCGCGGTCCGGATCGACCCCGCCCTCGGCCATCCACCAGCGCAACTCGTAGGCGTGCATGGAGAAGGGGAAGACGGCGGCGAAGGTCAGGGGCGGACCGCCCCGGGCGCGGCGGCGGGCGGCGACCGCCCCCAGCGCCCGCGCGGCGGCCATCGGATCGGACAGGGCGCGCGGATCGGCCTCGCCGAGGCCCGCGGCGAGGCTCATGGACACCGCCACGGCGCTGCCGCCGGAATTGAGGGCCAGCGGGGCCACCACCGGTGCGGCCGGTCCGCCGACGCCGGCGGCGGCGGCCAGGGCCATCGGGCCCAGCATGTGCGCCGCATCGACCAGGCCCGCCTGCAGCTTGTCGCGGATGTTGGCCCAGGACGGCTCGCGCGAGAGGCTGACCTGCAGCCCCTCGGCCGCGAACAGGCCCAGCTCGGCCGCCGCCGCCAGGGGCGCGCAGTCCACCAGCGGGATGAAGCCCAGGCGCAGGTCGGCTTGTTCGATCCCGCTCACGTCCCCTTCCCTCTCAGCACGTCCGCGAAGGCGATGAGGTCGGCCGCGACCGCCGCCAGGGGCCGCCCGGAATCCATGGCCAGCTTGCGCAGCAGCCGGTAGGCGGCGTCCTCGTCCAGCCCGCGCTCCTTCATCAGCAGCCCCTTGGCCCGCTCGACCGTCTTGCGCGAGGCGAGGTCGGCCCTGGCCCTGTCGAGGTCGGCGCGGAGCTTCTGCATCAGCTCGAACCGGCTCATGGCCACCTCGAGTATCGGGCGCACCCGGCCGGGCGACAGGCCGTCGACCACATAGGCGGCCACGCCGGCCTCGACCGCGGCCCGCTCCAGCCCCGGGGCGGAGCGGTCGACGAACATGACGATCGGCCGCGGATTGGAGTCGGTCGCCTCGCGCAGGCTCTCCAGGGTGTCGCGCTCGGGGCTGTCGCAGGCGATCACGACGACGTCGGGCGCGAAGGCGGACAGTTCCGCCTCCACCCCTTCCAGGGCCGCCGCCCGGCGCACCGCCAGCGGACGCACGCCGGCCAGTCCCTCGGCCACCAGGGCCGCGCGGGCCTCGTCGGGGTCTATGATCAGCACTCGCATGCGCGCGGCCAGTCAGGGCCCGCGGGCGGAGCGGCATCAACCGCGCGGCTGCGAAGGAACGTGGAATCGCCGGCCGGCGCCCGGAATCTGGGCGCCCGGCCGCCGGTTCAGGAGGCGTGCGCCAGGCTCCGCCCGCCGGAGCGGCCGGAGCGCCCGCGCCGGCGGCGCGGCTGGGCGCCGTCGCCCAGCAGCTCCTGCAGCTTGGCCGCCAGGGTGCTGCGCTCGTAGGGCTTGTCGATCAGCTCGAAGGCGTCGCCCGCCAGCAGGCCGGCCTCGCCGACGTAGCCGGAGGTGAGCAGCACCTTCAGCTCCGGGCGCAGGTCGCGCGCGAGCGTCGCCAGCTCCACCCCGTTGCGGCCCCCGGGCATGATCACGTCCGAGAACAGCAGGTCGAACCCGGCGTCCGTCTCCAGCCGCTCGAGGGCCGCCCGGGCGTTGGACGCGGTGACGACCTCGTAGCCCATGCCCTCCAGCATCTCGACGGTGACGGCCAGCACCTGGGGATCGTCCTCCACCACCAGCACGCGCCCGCGGCCGGGCTGGTCCGCGGCGGCCGCGCCCGGGCGCGCCGGCTGGGGCGCCTCCTCGCGCTTGTCGCAGCTCCGCAGGTAGAGGCGGAAGCTCGCGCCCTGGCCGGGCCTGCTGTCGACCGTGATGCGGCCGCCGGACTGCTGCACGAAGCCGTAGACCTGCGACAGACCCAGCCCCGATCCCTTGCCCACGTCCTTGGTGGTGAAGAAGGGCTCGAAGATCCGCTCGATCGCTTCGGACGGGATGCCGACGCCGGTGTCGCGCACCTCGATGCGCACCCATTCGTCCTCAGCCCCGGAGCGTCGCGCGCCGGCGGCGGCCGGGTCCACCGCCCGGGTGGAGATGGTCAGGGTCCCGCCCTGGGGCATGGCGTCCCGCGCATTGACCGCCAGGTTCAGCAGGGCCGTCTCCAGCTGGGCCGAGTCCACCTCGGCGCAGAGGTCGGCGTCCTGCAGGTCGAGCTCGAGGGTCACCGCCTCCCCGACCGCCTGCCCGAGCAGGGGCGCGAAGTCGCCGATCAGGCGGTTGACGTCCAGGACCACGGGCGTGAGGTGCTGGCGGCGGGAGAAGGCGAGCAGCTGGCGGGTCAGGCTGCGGCCGCGGTCGGCGGCGTAGCGGATGGCCGAGACCTGGCGCTGGAGCTTGTCGTCCAGGTTCGGACGCCGCTCGATCAGGTCCAGGTTGCCGATGATTACCGTCAGCAGGTTGTTGAAGTCGTGCGCCACCCCGCCGGTGAGCTGGCCGACGGCTTCCATCTTGCGGGCCTGGGCGAGCTGCTCCTCCAGGAGGCGCCGGTCGGTGACGTCCAGCAGCGCCCCGACGATCTCGCCCTCCCCGCCCGCCTCGGGCGTGGCCGGGACGCCCTGGTCCAGCAGCCGCCGGTACTGACCGTCCGCGCACAGCCAGCGGAACTCGCAGGAGTAGAAGCCCCGCTCGCGGGCGCCGGCGACGGCCTCCGCCACAAGGTCGACGTCATCGGGATGGATGCGGCCGGAGCCGAACCCGGGGTCCTCCAGGAAGCGCTCGGCCGGGAAGCCGGTCAGGGCCTCCACGTTGTTGGACAGGAACAGCGGCTGGTAGGGCGGCTCCACGCTGCGGGCGTGGAAGACGATCGGCAGCGACTTCAGGATCGCGGCCTGCCGCTCCTGGCTGCGCGTCAGCGCCTGCTCGGCCTGCAGCTTCTCCCGCTGCACGCGCACGTTCTCGGCCAGCAGCCGCGCGCTGCGCTCGGCCTGCTGCTGCACTGCCAGGGTCTTGAGGTGGAGGTCGACCAGGACCTGCACCTTGGACCTCAGGATGAAGGGATCGAGCGGCTTGAAGACCACGTCCACGGCGCCGGCCGAATAGGCCTGGAACAGGTGGGCCTCGTCGCGGAACACCGCCGTCAGGAACACGATCGGGATGCGGCTGGTGCGCCGGCGCTGCCGGATCAGGCTGGCGGTCTCGTAGCCGTCCATGCCGGGCATGTGCACGTCCAGCAGGATGACGGCGAAGTCGTCCTCCAGCAGGCGCCGCAGCGCCTCCTCGCCCGAGCGCGCGACCACGATCTCCTGGCCGAGCTCCTCCAGCGCGCTGGTGGCGGCGAAGGCGTTCCGCTCGTCGTCGTCGACGACGAGGATCTTGGCCCTCAGCGCGCCGGCGCCCGGCGCGGCGGGCGCCGGGTCCAGCTCCGGCGCCACCTCGCCGGCCGTGGTCTGAACCGCCTCGATCACGTCAGCTCGCCGCCGCCGGCGGCAGGCTCACGATGTTTTCCGAGGCCGTGCGCACCGCGTCCGCCCGGCGGATCGAGACCCGCAGGACGGAGATCAGCTGGTCGATGTCGACGGGCTTGGACACGTAGTCGGAGGCGCCGGCCTGGATGCACTTCTGTCGGTCTCCCTTCATGGCCTTGGCGGTGACCGCGACGACCGGCAGGTCCGCGAACTGGGGCAGCGCGCGAACCTCCCGGATGGTTTCGTAGCCGTCCATGTCCGGCATCATGATGTCGACGAGCATCACGTCCACCTCCGGCGTGATCTTGAGCAGCTCCAGGCCCGCCCGGCCGCTCTCCGCGTAGCGCAGGTTGATCCCGTACTCCTCCAGGGCGCTGGCCAGGGAGAAGATGTTGCGGATGTCGTCGTCGACCACGATCACCGTGCGGCCGGCCAGCAGCGGGTCGGCGCGCCGGGTCAGGGCGAGCCTGGCCCGGGCCCGGTCCGAGAGCCGGCTGAGCGGCGCGTGCAGCAGGAGGGCCGACTGGTCGATCAGCTGCTCGGGCGTGCGCGCCATCCGCACGAGGCCGCCGAACACCGCCAGCCTCAGCCGCCGGTCCTCCTCGCTCTCCAGCTCGTCGGGGGCGTAGAGCACGACCGGAGCCAGGGCCCCGTCGTGCTTGAGGATGTCCAGCAGCGCCGTGGTCGCCAGCGCGCCGTGCTGGACGACGATGGCGTCGGGACGCGCCTCCGGCCCGGCGGCCGCCAGGGCGGCGAAGTCCTCCGCCAGCTCCACCTGGCCGAAGCTCTGGCGCAGGATCTCGGCCGCCTCGCCGTCGGGGCCGACCAGGACGAGGCGGCGCTCGCTGCGGGCGACGAAGCTCTTCACCTCCTCCAGCTTGGAGACCACCGTCTCGCGCTCCACCGGCTTGGCGGTGAAGCCGAACGCGCCCATCGACAGGCCCAGGCCCCGCTGGTCGTCGGCGGAGATCACGTGCACGGGGATGTGGCGCGTCTCCGGCGTGCGCTTCAGCAGGTCCAGCAGGGCCAGGCCGTCCATGTCGGGCAGGCCGACGTCGAGCATGATCGCCTCCGGCGCGAAGCGGCGCGCCAGGGCAGGGGCGGCCGCGCCCTCGCCGGTCACCACGCCCTTGAAGCCGGAATCCCGCACCAGCGACAGCAGGATGGAGGCGAAGCGCGGATCGTCCTCCACGATCAGGACCACCGCGTCGCCGGGCTGCACCTCGTCGCGGTCGTCGGTCACCGTCTCAGCCGGCTCGCCGGCCACGGCGCCGGGCGACAGGGCCCGCACCGGGATGGTCCCTGCCGCCGCCCGCAGGCCCGCGCCCGAGGCGGGCTGCACCTGCGGGCTGAAGTTCAGGGGCACGTAGAGGGTGAAGGTCGAGCCCGCGCCGGGCTCGGAGCGGACGGTCAGCTCGCCGCCGAGCAGGCGGGTGATCTCCCGGCTGATCGACAGGCCCAGGCCCGTGCCGCCGTACTTGCGGCTGGTGGTGCCGTCGGCCTGCTGGAACGCCTCGAAGATGATCCGCTGCTTGTCCTCGGGGATGCCGATGCCGGTGTCCTCCACCTCGAAGGCGAGGACCTGGCCGGCGGTGTTGAGGTGGTCGTTGGCCGGGCTCCAGCCGGCGGTCGCGCGGGCGACCTTGAGCTTCACGTGGCCCTTCTCGGTGAACTTGAAGGCGTTCGACAGCAGGTTCTTGAGGATCTGCTGCAGGCGCTTCTCGTCGGTGTACATGGTGCGCGGCAGGTCCGGATCGATCTCGACCGCGAACTCGATCTTCTTGTCCTGGGCCAGCTGCGCGAAGGTCCGGTCGACGTGGTCCTTGAGCCCGGCGAAGGCGGTCTCGCCGATGTCCAGGGTGACCGTGCCGGACTCGATCTTGGACAGGTCCAGGATGTCGTTGATCAGGGCCAGGAGGTCCACGCCCGCGTCGTGGATGTTCCTGGCCGCCTGCACCTGCTTGTCGCTCAGATTGCCCTGGGCGTTCTCGGACAGGAGCTTGGACAGGATGAGCAGGCTGTTCAGCGGCGTGCGCAGCTCGTGGCTCATGTTGGCCAGGAACTCGGACTTGTACTTGGAGGTGAGCGCCAGCTGCTCGGCCTTCTCCTCGAGCGCCAGCTTGGCCTGCTCGACCTCGCGGTTCTTGGCCTCCACCTGCTTGTTCTGGGCCGACAGCAGCAGCGCCTTCTCCTCGAGCTCGGCGTTGGTCTGCTGCAGCTCGTCCTGCTTGGCGCGCAGGAGCTCCTCGGACTGGCGCAGGGACGCGGCCTGCTGCTCCAGCCGGTCGTTGGTCTTCTTCAGCTCCTCCTGCTGGGCCTGCAGCTCGCTGGTCAGCAGCTGCGACTGCTTGAGCAGGCCCTCGGTGCGCATGTTGGCCGCGATGGTGTTGAGCACGATGCCGATGGATTCCATCAGCTGGTCGAGGAAGCTCTGGTGGGTCTCGGAGAACTCGCCGAAGGTCGCGAGCTCGATCACCGCCTTCACCTCGCCCTCGAACAGGGCCGGCAGCACGATGATGTTGAGCGGCGGCGCCTCGCCGAGGCCCGAGGAGATCTGGACGTAGTCCTTGGGCACGTTGGTCAGCAGGATGCGCGACTTCTCGTAGGCGCACTGGCCGATCAGGCCCTCGCGCATCTTGAACTGGTTGGCGACGTGCTTGCGGTTGTTGAAGGCGTAGGCGGCGGCCAGGTTCAGGACCATCTCGCCGTCCTCGTCCCGGTCGGAGACGTAGAACACCCCGTGCTGGGCGTTGATCAGCGGCGCCAGCTCCGACAGCACCAGGTTGGACACCGTCGACAGGTCCCGCTCGCCCTGCAGCATGCGGGTGAAGCGGGCCAGGTTGGTCTTCAGCCAGTCCTGCTCGGCGTTCTTCAGCGTCTGATCCCGGAGGTTCCGGATCATCTCGTTGATGTTGTCCTTCAGCGAGGCCACCTCGCCGGACGCCTCCACGGTGATCGACCGGGTCAGGTCGCCCTTGGTCACGGCGGTGGACACCTCGGCGATGGCCCGCACCTGGGTGGTGAGGTTGGCGGCCAGCTCGTTGACGTTGTCGGTAAGGTCGCGCCACAGGCCCGCGGCGCCGGGCACGCGCGCCTGACCGCCGAGCTTGCCCTCGATGCCCACCTCGCGGGCCACGTTGGTCACCTGGTCGGCGAAGGTGGCCAGGGTCTCGATCATGCCGTTGATGGTGTCGGCCAGGGAGGCGATCTCGCCCTTGGCGTCCAGGGTCAACTTGCGCTTCAGGTTGCCCTGGGCCACCGCGGTCACGACGTCGGCGATGTTGCGCACCTGGCCGGTCAGGTTGGCCGCCATCATGTTCACGTTGTCGGTGAGGTCCTTCCAGGTGCCCGCCACGCCCGGCACCTGGGCCTGGCCGCCGAGCTTGCCCTCCGTGCCCACTTCCCTCGCCACCCGGGTCACTTCCGAGGCGAAGGCGTTCAGCTGGTCCACCATGGTGTTGATGGTCGACTTCAGCTCCAGGATCTCGCCCTTCACGTCCACGGTGATCTTCTTGGAGAGGTCGCCGCGGGCCACGGCCGTCGTCACTTCGGCGATGTTGCGCACCTGGCCGGTCAGGTTCGCGGCCATGTAGTTCACGTTGTCGGTGAGGTCCTTCCAGGTGCCGGCGACGCCGCGCACCTGCGCCTGGCCCCCGAGCTTGCCCTCGGTGCCCACTTCCCTGGCCACCCGGGTCACTTCCGAGGCGAAGGAGTTCAGCTGGTCCACCATGGTGTTGATGGTGTTCTTCAGCTCCAGGATCTCGCCGCGCACGTCCACGGTGATCTTCTTGGAGAGGTCGCCCATGGCCACGGCCGTGGTCACCTCGGCGATGTTGCGCACCTGACCGGTCAGGTTGGCCGCCATCAGATTCACGTTGTCGGTGAGGTCCTTCCAGGTGCCGCCCACGCCCTTCACCTGGGCCTGGCCGCCGAGCTTGCCTTCCGTGCCGACTTCGCGCGCCACGCGGGTCACTTCCGAAGCGAAGGCGTTGAGCTGGTCCACCATGGTGTTGATGGTGTTCTTCAGCTCCAGGATCTCGCCCTTCACGTCGACGGTGATCTTGCGCGACAGGTCGCCGTTGGCGACGGCGGTGGTCACCTCGGCGATGTTGCGCACCTGACCGGTCAGGTTGGCCGCCATCAGGTTCACGTTGTCGGTCAGGTCCTTCCAGGTGCCGGCCACGCCCTTCACCTGGGCCTGGCCCCCGAGCTTGCCCTCGGTGCCCACCTCGCGGGCCACGCGCGTCACTTCCGAGGCGAAGGAGTTCAGCTGGTCCACCATGGTGTTGATGGTGTTCTTCAGCTCCAGGATCTCCCCGCGCACGTCCACGGTGATCTTCTTGGAGAGGTCGCCCATGGCCACGGCCGTGGTCACCTCGGCGATGTTGCGCACCTGGCCGGTCAGGTTGGCGGCCATCAGGTTCACGTTGTCGGTGAGGTCCTTCCAGGCGCCGCCGACCCCGGCCACGTTGGCCTGGCCCCCGAGATTGCCCTCGGTGCCGACTTCGCGCGCCACCCGGGTCACTTCCGATGCGAAGGCGTTCAGCTGATCCACCAGGGTGTTGATGGTGTTCTTCAGCTCCAGGATCTCGCCCTTCACGTCCACCGAGATCTTCTTGGACAGGTCGCCGCGGGCGATGGCGGTGGTCACCTCGGCGATGTTGCGCACCTGACCGGTCAGGTTGGCGGCCATCAGGTTCACGTTGTCGGTGAGGTCCTTCCAGGCGCCGGTGACCCCTTCCACCTTGGCCTGGCCGCCGAGCTTGCCCTCGGTGCCCACCTCGCGGGCCACGCGGGTCACTTCCGAGGCGAAGGCGTTCAGCTGGTCCACCATGGTGTTGATGGTGTTCTTCAGCTCCAGGATCTCGCCCTTCACGTCGACGGTGATCTTGCGCGACAGGTCCCCGCGGGCCACCGCGGTGGTCACCTCCGCGATGTTGCGCACCTGGCCGGTCAGGTTGGCGGCCATCAGGTTCACGTTGTCGGTGAGGTCCTTCCAGGTGCCGGCCACGCCCCGGACATTGGCCTGGCCGCCGAGCTTGCCCTCGGTGCCCACCTCGCGCGCCACGCGGGTCACTTCCGAGGCGAAGGAGTTCAGCTGGTCCACCATGGTGTTGATGGTGTTCTTCAGCTCGAGCACCTCGCCCTTCACGTCCACGGTGATCTTGCGCGACAGGTCGCCGTTGGCCACGGCGGTGGTCACCTCGGCGATGTTGCGCACCTGGCCGGTCAGGTTGGCCGCCATCAGGTTCACGTTGTCGGTGAGGTCCTTCCAGGCGCCGGCGACGCCCCGCACCTGGGCCTGGCCGCCGAGCTTGCCCTCGGTGCCGACCTCGCGCGCCACCCGGGTCACTTCCGAGGCGAACGAGCCGAGCTGGCCCACCATGGTGTTGACCACCTTGCCGATGCGCAGGAACTCGCCCCTGAGCGGCCGGTCCTCTGTCTCCAGGTTCATGGTCTGGCCGAAGTCGCCGCGCGCCACCGCGCCGATCACCCGCGCCATCTCCGCCGTGGGGTGCACCGTGTCGTCGACCAGGGCGTTGACCGCGTCCACGGAGGCGGCCCAGGAGCCGGTCGCGGCGGGCAGCTTGGCGCGGTGGCTGGTCTTGCCCTGCTTGCCGACCAGGTCCGCCAGGCGCTCGAACTCCTTGGTCATGCGGTCGTTGAGCTCGACCACGTCGTTGAACGCTTCGGCGATCTCGCCGTTGACGCCCGACAGGTTGCGCGGCAGCCGGACGGAGAAGTCCCCGCGCCGGAACGCCCGCAGCGCCGCCAGCAGCTGCCCCTCCTCCAGCCCCTCGGCGCGCGGGGAGCGGGCGCCCGACGGCGGGGCGAAGGACTTGCGCTTGGCGGACTTGGACGCGGCGGCGGCGGGCATGGCGGTCCCTTCAGGCGTGGGCGGGCGGTGGCGATGACGGGTTCGGCGGGCGCGGCGCGCACGGACGCGCACGCAGGGCCCCATGGGCTCGCATGAACATGACGTGCAGACTTGGGAAGCGCGTATCCAGCGCCCTGGTCCCCGACCTAAACCCGACCAACCACATGCAACGCCGGGGGGCGGACGGGGGTTCCGACCCGGTCGAAACATTTTTAGGTTTGCCCGCCGGACGGAATTTCCTAGGTTCGCCGCCGTCCCGCGCTGCGAAGGGACAGGTTTGTGCGCGTCGGGCGCAGTAAACAACCGAAGGGCGCAAGTCTCCGCCGATGGACGAAGAGCTGGCCCTCTTCATCAGGGGCACGATCCGGTCCGTCTGGGCCCTCGAAACCTTGCTCCTCGTCCGGCGCGATCCCGCGCAGGCCTGGACGAGCGAGTCGCTCGCGCGCGAGTTGCGCGGCAACGTCAAGCTCGCGGCGGACCTGCTGTCGGCCCTGGAAACCGCTGGCCTGCTGGCCCGTCGGGAGGACGGATTCGCCTACGCCCCGGCCACGTCGGCCCTGGACGACCTGAGCCTGCGCCTGGAACAGACCTATCGCCAACGCCCCGTCGCGGTGATCAACGCCATCGTCGCCTCGCGCGACGATCCGGTGCGCAGCTTCGCCGACGCGTTCCGGTTCAGGGGAGACCCGAAGAAGCCATGACCTGGGAGACCGCCGTCTACCTGCTCTGCCTGGCCACCAGCGTGGTCTGCGCGTGGCTGCTGGTGCGCTCCTACGGGCGCACGCGCCAGGCGCTCCTGCTGTGGAGCTCGCTCTGCTTCTGCCTCCTGGCGCTGAACAACGCCGTGGTGGTGCTCGACATGGTCGTATGGCCGACCGAGCCCGACCTAACCCCCTATCGCCAGATCACCTCGCTGGCGGCCGTGTGCGTCCTGCTCTACGGCTTCATCTGGAGGTCCGAATGAGCCCCGTCGTCTACAGCTTCCTCGCCGGCCTGATCGCCATGGGCTTCGCCGTGGCGGGGCTGTTCTTCCTGAGCTTCTGGCGCAGGTCCAGGGACAGCCTGTTCGCGACCTTCGCCGCCGCCTTCTGGTTGATGGCGCTCAACCAGGCGCTGGTCGCCCTGCTGGGGGTTCCGCGCGAAGAACAGAGCTGGATCTTCCTGCTCAGGCTCGCCGCCTTCGTGCTGATCATCATCGCCATCCTGCGCAAGAACATGGGTCCTGCGGGGCGGTGACCAGGGCGGCGGGAGCAACCGGTCCCGCAGCGCGACGTTCCGGGGCCCTGTGCAGCCGAGGTGACTGCAGGTGACGGACGAGCCGATGAACGTGCTGGTCGTGGAGGACGAGGCGATCGTCGCCGTCGAGCTGGAGCTCGCGGTCGAGGACGCCGGCTGCCGGGTGGCCGCGGTCGCGGGCGACCTCCAGGAAGCCATGCAGGCCGCCCAGCGCCAGCGGCTCGACCTGGCCCTGGTCGACATCAACCTGCGCGACGGCCGCACCGGGGTGCAGATCGCGACCCGTCTGACGCGCGAATACGGCGTGTCGGTGATCTTCATGACCGCCAACGCGGACCTCGCCCCGCCCAGCTTCCCGGACGCGCTGGGCGTCTATCCCAAGCCCTATGACCCGGGCGCGGTCGTGGAGCTGATCAACTACGCCGCCGCGGTCCGCCGCAAGCGCCCCGGGCGGCCGCCGCGGCGGTTCCGCATGGCCGACTGGCTCAAGGCGCAGTCCGCGCCCGGCTAGGTCCGGACCCTAGAGCCGTTCGCGCAGCTGAGCGGCGTAGGCCTTGCCGGCCCGCTCCAGCCGCTCGGCCTCCGAGGGCCGCCCCTCCGACGCGCGCGCGCCCTCCACGCAGCGGCCGAGCTGGAAGGCGAGATAGGCCAGCCGCAGGAACGCCAGCGCCTCCCCGTCGAGCCGGCGGCCGGCGGCCGCGCCCGCCTGCACGCTCAGCGCCGCCGCCTCCTCGTCCGACAGCCCGAGCTCCACCGCCGCGCCGGCGACGTCCCAGCCGATGTCCTGGCGGCCGACCAGGTCGTGGGCGCAGTGGTGGTCCAGGGCGTCGGTCTTGACCAGGCGGCCGCCGGGGCCGGCCAGCCACTCCCAGGCGTGCAGCCGGCCGTCGATGTCGACCGGGCGCAGCGACGGTTCCAGCGCCGCCAGCCGGCCCTCCCAGGACCGGAGCCGTCCCGCGGCCCACGAACCCAGGACCTCCTCCGCATTGACCCGGGCCATCTCCAGCAGGCGCCCGGGCGAGGCCCCGCCGCCCGACGCCGGGAACCGGCGCGCCAGGAAGCCCAGATAGTCGCCGAGCCGCCGCAGCAGGCCAGGCGGGCGGCCGCGCGCCAGGTCCAGCGGCTTCGCGTCCTCGATCCAGCGCTGCACGAGGAAGCCGTGCGCCAGCCCGGCCGTCTGCGGACCGAAGCCGGCCCCGTGCAGGGCGCGCGCGCGTTCGAGCTTGCGCTCGCCCTCCGCGCCCAGCCCGGCGAACTTCAGGAGCCAGGGACCCGCGGCGGTGCGCATCAGGAACTTGCGCCGCTCCTGCCCGGCCAGGACCGCCGGCCAGGCGGCCTCGTCCGCATAGAGGCGTCCGCGCCAGGCGCCCGCGGAGAGGTCCTGCAACGGGGCCTCGGGCTCGCCGACCAGGGCGGCCGCCCAGCGCTCCAGCCGCCGCTGCGGATCGGCAGAGCGGAGGATCAGCTCGTCCGCCTCGATCACCCGCCGCTGCAGCGAGGGCCAGCGGCGCAGCAGGTCCGGATCGGCCCGGGGCCCCGGCGGGCCGCGGTGGCTCGGGAACAGGCGGATGCGCGAGGGCGGCGCGCCGGCCTCCTGCAGGGCGTCCACCGCCGCGCCGAAGGAGCTGCCCGACAGCCCGGGCCCCTCGTCGACCACGGCGTAGAGCGAAGCCGGCCGGCCGAGCTCGGCGCCCAGGGCCGGCGCCAGCCGCAGGCGCCGGCGGAACGGGTGGCCGACCGGACGCACGGTGACAGCGGCCCCAGCCTCCAGCCCCGCCGCCACCATGGCCGCGAGCCCCGCGCCGATGCTCCGTATGCCGACGATCACCGCGTCCGGCGCGCGGCCGAGCCCGAGCGCGGCCTCCAGATAGGCTTCCGGATAGAGGGCGTAGAAGGCGTAGCCCTCGGCCAGCCGGGTGCGGATCGCCTCCCCCTCCAGCCGCGGCTCCAGGTCCGCCGCCTCGCCCAGGGGCAGCTCCGGCCGGGCCGCGAAGGCCGAGGTCCAGGAGGCGCGCACCGCCCGGGCGAGCTTCAGGCACAGGCCCATGGCCGCGTCCTGGCGCGGCGAGCGGGCGTCGCAGCCCCTGGCGTCGAACTCGGCGTCGGCGAGCCCCTGGGCCAGCTCGCCCGCCTCGATCAGGGCCGCGACCAGGACGACGTGGCGGGCGAGCCCTTCGCCCTGGCCGGCCGCCGCCAGCCGCGCGCGCACGGCCGCCAGCTTGGCGCGGGGATCCTCCAGCCGCTCGGCGTCGCCGTACAGGAGCATGGGGCTGCAAACGGCCAAGCCCGCGCATGGTTCGCTGGCGCCCGCAGCGGCGCCGGTGTATCGCGATAGGGACGCCAGGAAATTGATGTCTGGACAACAGACCGCGCGGGAGGCGGAGCATGGCCAGGATGGACGGCAAGGTCGCGATCATCAGCGGCGGCGCGGGCGGGCTCGGGGCCGCGACGGCGCGGCTGATGGCCCGGGAGGGCGCCAGGGTGGTGCTGGCCGACGTCGCCGACGACGCAGGCCAGGCGCTGGCGAAGGAGATCGGGGGCGACTACCACCGGCTGGACGTCCGCCAGGAGGCGGACTGGACCCGCGTCGCCCACGCGGTGGAGGCCGAGCACGGCCGCATCGACGTGCTGGTCAACGGCGCCGGGATCGAGGGCGACTTCGTCAACGGCTCGCCCGAGACCACCAGCCTGGAGCAGTGGCGCAAGGTGCTGGCGGTCAACCTCGACGGCACCTTCCTCGGCTGCAAGGCCGTGCTGCCGGCGATGAAGCGGGCCCGCAAGGGAGCCATCGTCAACATCTCGTCCATGGCCTCCTTCCTGGGGACGCCGGTGAACGTCGCCTACGGCGCCTCCAAGGCCGGGGTGCAGCAGCTGACCAAGTCGGTGGCCGTGCACGGCAGCCGCGACGGCATGAAGATCCGCTGCAACTCCGTGCACCCGGGCGTGATCCGCACCCGCATGCTCGAGCACATCTACGAGCAGATCGGCCAGGTGGCGAACGTGTCGGCCGCCGAGGCCGAGGCCATGTCCCTGCGGCAGGTGCCGTTCGGCGAGGTCGGCGAGCCCGAGGACGTCGGCTACCTGATCCTCTATCTGGCCTCCGACGAGTCCAAGTACGTCACCGGGTCGGAGTTCATGGTCGACGGCGGATGGCATCTCGTCGACGCCCGCTAGGGGCCCCGCGCGGGCGTCAGCCATGCGCTCGGTGAAGTCCATCCGCGCGCTGGAGCGGGGCCTGGACGTGCTGCAGGCGCTGCAGACCGGTCCCGGCGCCGGGCTCAAGGACCTGCACGAGATCACCGGCCTGCCCAAGGCGACCCTGCTGCGCATCCTGCGCACCCTGGCCGAGCGCAACCTGATCTGGCAGCGGATGGCCGACGGCGCCTACCTGCCCTCCAGCCGCGCGCCGGCCCCCGCCGCGGGGCCCGGCGACGAGACCCGCCTGGTGGAGGCCGCCTCCCCGGTCATGGCCCGGCTGTGCGAGCGGGTGAACTGGCCCTCGGTGCTGGCGGTCCGCCGCGGCGGCCAGATGGAGGTGATCGAGACCAACCGGCCGCGCTCGCACGTGCCGCACCTGCCGCTCGGGCCTGTGGGCGCGCGCATCAACATGCTGCTGACCTCCACCGGCCGGGCCTACTTCAGCTTCTGCGGCCAGGCCGAGCGCGAGGAGATCACCGCCCTGCTGCAGGCGTCCGGGCGCCCCGAGGACGCCCACGCCCACGATGCGGTCTGGCTGGCCCGGCTGGTGTCCCAGACCCAGGCCCAGGGCTACGGCCTGCGCGATCCGTCCGTCTCGGGGGAGACGCCGGGCCTCAGCCCCATGCCCGACGACGGCCGCAACTCCGTCTCGGTGCCGATCATCGTCTCCGGCCGCGTGGTCGCGGCCATGAACCTGACCTGGACCCGCCGCGCCGCCACTGTCGGCCAGATCGTCTCCGACCACCTCGCGGACCTGCGCGCCGCCGCCGCGGAGGTCGGCCGCGAGCTGGAGCGGATGGGGGGCTGATCCGTCCTCCCCCGCCTGCGGGGGGAGGAGATGTTCACGCCGCCTTCTTCCCCCACAGCGCCTGGCTCGCCAGGTCCGCGCCCTGGCGCAGGGCCTTCAGCTTGGCCCAGGCGACCTGGGGATGGCACCTGAGCCCCAGCCCGCAGTCGGTGGAGGCGATGACGTTCTCGCGGCCGACCAGGCGGGCGAAGCGCTGGATGCGGGTGGAGACCAGCTCCGGGTGCTCGATCAGGGTGGTGGAGTGGGTCACCACGCCCGGCGCCAGGATCTTGCCCTCGGGCAGCTTCACGCGCTCCCAGATCGCCACCTCGTGCTCGTGGCGGACGTTGGCGGCCTCGAACAGATAGGTCTGGGCCTTCACCGACAGCATGACGTCGACGATGTCGGCCAGGGGGATGTCGTGCGCGTGCGGCCCGTGCCAGGAGCCCCAGCACAGGTGGTAGCGGACCTGGTCCTCCGGGACGTTGCGCAGGGCGTGGTTCAGCGCCTCGACCCGCACCATGCAGTAGGCCTTGTAGGCCTTCAGCCCCATGCCGACGCCGATGCGGTCCCACAGGGCGGGCAGCCAGGCGTCGTCCACCTGCACGTTGAATCCGGCCCTGGCGATCGCCTCGTATTCCTGGCCGAGCGCCTCGGCGAGGGCGAAGACGTACTCCTCCTCGGAGCCGTAGAAATCGTTGGGCCGCGAGGTCTCGATGCTCGAGGGCGCGGTCGAGGTCAGGAAGGCGTCCGAGCGCGGGACCTCGCCGAGCGCCTCCGCGAACACCTTCAGCTCCCGCTGCAGCGGCTCGGGGCGGTAGGTCACCGGCCCGGTGCAGACGAAGTCGATCGGCCGCTCCTGCCGGGGCGCGGCGCCGGTGTCCTCGAACAGCGTCCCCTTGGCCAGGGCGCGCTCGTAGTAGTCGGAGAACTCCTTCCAGTCCTCGCTCTGGGTCAGGAGCCTGGCCCCGCCGCCGGTCTCGCGCGGCGCGTAGCCGCCCAGACGGGCGTTGACGAAGGTGAGCCAGTTGCCGCCCTTGGTGTATTCGCCCTCGTTGACCAGGTCGACGCCGACCGCCCGCTGCTGGCGCACGACCTCCGCCACCGCCTCCCTGAGCCGCGCCTCGCCGGCGCCGGCCTCGCCCCAGACGTCCTCGGGCGCCGGCAGGGCGCCGACGTGGGTGGTCAGGATGCGGTCGGCGCTGCGGCGCATGGGCTCTCCTCCGGCTCGTCGCCCAGGCTCCGGCGGCTGCAGCCACAAATCAAGCGGCGGCGGGGACCATTGTGTTGACAACAGTCCGCCGCGCCCGTCCGATGGGGCGACCAGCCAGGGAGGATGCATGCGTTTCGCCGACTACATGGCGGCCTTCAACCGCTACGACGACGAGGCCCTGATCCGCGACTTCTGGGCCGAGGACTGCGTCATGCAGAGCGGCGCGCGCATCTTCGAGGGCCACAAGGGCATGCGCGAATTCCTGGCCTGGGCCCACGACGGCATCCTGGAGACCATGCGGCCCCAGGCGGTGATCGAGGGCGACGGCCAGATCTTCGCCGAGGTGGACATGGACTTCACCGCCACCCGCGACCGGCCCGACTTCCAGTTCGCGGCCCTGAAGACCGGCGAGACCGTCACCGTGAAGTTCTTCGCCCACTACCGCACCAACGCCGAGGGCAAGGTGCAGCGGCTGCAGACGGCCACCTGGCCGCCGGGCGTGGGGGTGTCCACGCCCCCCGGCGGGCGGCTGGGCCCGAGCCCCGTGCAGCGCCAGGCCTTCCTGGCCTACGCCCGCGCCTTCTCCGACGCCGCGTTCGAGACCTTCTCCAGCTACTACGCCGAGGACGTCGTCCTGGAGCTGCCGTCGCTGACCCTGAACGGGCGGCAGGCCATCGTCGACTTCTACCGCGGCATGTTCGGCCGCATCCGCGAGCACCTGACGCTGAACCGGCTGATCGCCGACGGCGAGGGCCTGTGCGCCGACGTGGTCTCCACCTTCACCGCCCATGAGGACGCCTCCGACTTCGCCCCCCTGCCGCTGAAGAAGGGCCAGGTGATGAAGGTCCCGGTGTTCGTGGTCTACACCCTGAGGGACGGGCTGATCTGCCGCATCAAGGTCGCCCGGAGCGGCGAGGCCAGGGTGGAAGGCTGAGGCTTCCGCTCAGGCGGGCCGCCCGGCCCTCAGCGCCCCCGTCACGCTGGGCTGGACCTCCAGCGCCAGCACCGCGTCCGCGAGCCGGCGGGCGCCCGGCCCCAGCACCGGCCCGGCCAGGGCCAGGAACTTGCCGGCGAGCGCCGCCTCGTCGGGGAAGCTGGCGGGTTCGCCGGACGGGTCGGCGACGCGCTGCTCGAAGCGGCCCCTGCGGGTCTGCAGCGTCACGCGCGCCCCGAACGGATGGGGACTCATCGCCTCCACCTGCGGATCGGCCGTGACGGCGACGCGGTCGCACAGGGCTTCCAGCCCCGGCTCGCCCAGCCGGCCGTAGTCGTCCCAGCCGAAGCGGCCCTGGTCCAGGACGAGGGCCGCCGCGAAGGGCATGGAGAACTGGCCCTCGACCACGTTTCGCGGCCGGCGCTTGGCCGCGGTCGGCTCGCCCACCAGCACCACGCCGTTGCGGTGCAGCCCGATCTCCACCGCCTCGATGTCCGCGGCGCCGAGGCCGTGGCGCGTGCGCAGCTCGATCAGGCCGTCGAGCGCCGCGTGGGCGTAGCGGCAGCAGGGATAGGGCTTCACCGCGACCTTCAGGGTCTCCCAGTCTTCGCCCAGGCCCTCCACCGCCCGGTCGGGGCGCGCGCCGTCCGAATAGCCCTGCAGCAGGCCGTGGCGGCCCTCGATCGGCTCGGCGGCGCCGACGAAGCCCTCGCGCGCCAGGGCCGCGGCCATCAGGCCGTTCATGGCCGCCGCCCCGACCTGCCAGCGCTTGTTCCACGCTCCGTTCTGCAGGAACTGCAGGGAGCCGGCCGCCTGGCTGCCGGCCACCCCGAAGGCGGCGGCGGTCCGCTCCGCGTCCAGGGCGAACACCCGGGCCGCCGCCGCGGCCGCACCGAAGGTCCCCGCCGTCGCGGTCGGGTGGAAGCCGCGGGCGTAGTGGGCGGTGGGATCGAGCGCCAGGCCCAGGCGGCAGCAGACCTCGTAGCCGGCCACGATCCCCGCCAGGGCCGCGGCGCCGCCGGCGCCCGTCAGCTCGGCCGCCGCCAGGGCCGCAGGGACCACCGGGGCGGAGGGGTGCAGGGAGCTTTCGGCATGGGTGTCGTCGAAGTCCAGCGAATGGCCGAGCGCCCCGTTCAGCAGGGCCGCGGCCGGCGCGGTCCAGCCGCGCGGATCGCCCATCACCGTCGCCGGACCGGGGGCGTCCAGGCCCGTCGCCGCCAGGGCGGCCAGGATCGCCGGGGTGGAGTCGGCCTCGGCCCGCGCCCGCGCGGCGCTGCCGAGCAGGTCCAGCGCCAGGGCCTTGGCCCGCGCCTGCACCGGCGCGGGGAGGTCCCTGAGCTCGAGCGCCGAGACGAACCGCGCCAGGGTGAGGGTCTCTCCCGCCATGGCGCGACCGTAGCGGCCGCCGGCGGCCTAAGCCATCGCCTTGAGCCGCTCCGCCGCGCGGGCGACCGCGTCGCGCCGGGCGACGCCGGCCTGTTCCCCGAAGGCGCGGATCTGGGCCACCAGCTCGGGCGCGGCCGTCTCGGGCCGGCCGCTGTCGAACGGCGGGTCGGGGGCGTACTCGATCATCAGCTGGATCCGCCGGGCGGTCTCCTCGCCGGCGATCTCGGCGGCCAGGGTCAGGGCGAAGTCGATCCCCGCGGTGACGCCGCCGCCGGTGATGACGTTGCCGTCGCGGCAGACGCGCGCGGGATCGGGCGTCGCGCCGAACTCGGCCAGCAGTTCGCGCCAGGCCCAGTGGCAGGCCGCCCGGCGTCCGGCGAGCAGTCCGGCCGCGCCGAGCAGGAGCGAGCCGGTGCACACCGAGGTGACGTAGCGCGCCCCCTCGGCCAGACGGCGCAGCTCCCGCAGGAACGCCTCGTCCTCCATGGCCGCGGAGGTCCCCAGGCCGCCGGGCGCGCAGAGCACGTCGCAGGACGGGATGTCCGAGAGCCGGTCCAGGCCCGCGAAGGTCATGCCGGCGTCGGTGGTCAGGGCGCGGCCGTCGCGCGAGGCCAGGACCAGGCGCGCCCCGGGCAGGGCGCCCAGCACCTGGTGCGGGCCGGTGAAGTCGAGCTGGGTGACGCCGGGGAACAGGGCGAACACCACGGTCAGGGACTGGGACATGGGGACCTCCGTCGGGCTTGACGTCCCGATCATGGCCGGCGCAGCCTGCGGCGGAAATGTCGATGATCCCACAGTTTCTGCCATGACCCACCGCGTGGCCGTCCTGGTCTTCCCGGACTTCCAGATCCTGGACGCCACGGGCCCGATCGCCGCCCTGGAGGTCGCCGGGCGCGGCGGGCGGCCGCTCTACGAGGCGCAGGTGCTGGCGGCCGAGCCGGCGCGGGCGGTCAGCTCGGCGGGCGTCCCCCTGGGCGCGGCGCCGCTCGAGGCCGCCCGGCCCTTCGACACCCTGATCGTTTCCGGAGGACAGGGTACGAGGGGGGCGATCTCCTGCGCGCGGACGGTGGACTTCGTGCGCCGGGCCCACGCGCGCGGCGCACGCATCGCCAGCGTCTGTTCGGGCGCCTTCCTGCTGGCGCGGGCCGGCCTGCTGGAGGGCATGGCGGTCACCACCCACTGGAGCGCCGCCGACGAGTTCCGCCGGCTGTATCCGCACCTGAAGCTCGAACCGGACCGCATCTACACCCGCAAGGGGCGGGTCTGGACCTCGGCGGGGATCACGGCCGGCATCGACCTGACCCTGGCCCTGATCGCCGAAGACCACGGCGAGGCGGCCGCCCGCCGCGCGGCGCAGATGCTGGTGGTGTTCCATCGCCGGCCCGGCGGCCAATCGCAGTTCTCCGACGCCCTGGACCTGCAGGCCCGCGCCGACCGGTTCTCGGAGGTGATCGCCTGGGCCCGCGAGCGTCTGGACCAGCCGCTGACCGTCGAGCAGCTCGCCGAGCGCGCCTGCCTCAGCCCGCGCCAGTTCGCCCGCGCCTTCGCCGCCGCCACCGGCGTCACCCCGGCCAAGGCAGTGGAGCGGCTCAGGGTGGAGGCGGCCCGCGCCCTGGTGGAGGAATCGGCCGTGAGCGTCGAGCGGATCGCCGAGCGGGCCGGCTTCGGCGAGCCCGAGCGCATGCGCCGCGCCTTCATCCGCGCCTTCGGCCACCCGCCCCAGGCGCTGCGCCGCGCGGCGCGGGCCTAGATTGGCTTTGACCGCGCGCCCGGCCGCGCGTTTAAGCACCGGCCATGCCGTTTCCCCCGACCCACCCCGCCCTCGCCCGCGCGCTCGAGGCCCAGGGCTACGCCGAGCCCACGCCGGTGCAGGCCGCCGTCCTGGAGGCGCCGCCCGACCGGGACCTGCTGGTCTCGGCCCAGACCGGCTCGGGCAAGACCGTGGCCTTCGGCCTGGCGGCGGCCCCGCCCCTGCTCGGCGCGGACGAGCGGTTCGGCGAGGCGGCCGCGCCGCTCGCCCTGGTGATCGCGCCCACCCGCGAGCTGGCCCTGCAGGTCGCCCGCGAGCTCGGCTGGCTCTACGCCGAGGCCGGCGCGCGCATCGTCACCTGCGTCGGCGGCATGGACGCGCGGCGCGAGCAGCGGGCCCTGGCCGGGGGCGCCCACCTTGTCGTCGGCACGCCCGGGCGGCTCCGCGACCACCTGGAGCGGGGCAATCTGGACCTGTCGGGCCTGAAGGTCGTGGTGCTCGACGAGGCCGACGAGATGCTCGACCTCGGCTTCCGCGAGGACCTGGAGGAGATCCTCGACGCGACGCCGGAAGCCCGGCGCACATTCCTGTTCTCCGCCACCATCGCGCGCGAGATCGCCGCCCTGGCGCGCCGCTACCAGAGCGAGGCGGTGCGCATCGACACCATCCGGCGCGACGAGGCCCACGGCGACATCGAGTACCGCGCCATCCGCGCCGCCCCCACCGAGATCGAGAAGGCGGTGGTCAACGTGCTCCGCTACTTCGAGGCGCCCGGCGCCCTGATCTTCTGCTCCACCCGCGAGGCGGTGCGCCGCCTGCACGGCTCGCTGGTGGAGCGCGGCTTCAGCGCCGTGGCCCTGTCCGGCGAGCTGACCCAGAAGGAGCGCGCCGACGCGCTGCACGCCCTGCGCACCGGCCAGGCGCGCGCCTGCGTCGCCACCGACGTGGCCGCCCGGGGGCTGGACCTTCCCGACCTCGGCCTCGTCATCCATGCCGAGCTGCCGCAGAACCGCGCCGCCCTGCTGCACCGCTCCGGCCGCACGGGCCGCGCCGGCCGCAAGGGGACCTCGGTGCTGATCGTCCCCTACACCCGCCGGCGCAAGGCCGAGCAGCTCCTGGCCTCGGCGCACGTCCAGGCCGCCTGGTCGGGCCCGCCCTCGCCCGAGGAGATCCGCGCCCGCGACGAGGCGCGCCTGCTGGAGGACCCCGCCCTCGCCGAGGCCCCGGCGCCGGAGGACCTGGAGCTGGCCGGGCGCCTGCTGCAGGGCCGCAGCCCCGAGCAGCTGGCCGCCGCCCTGGCCCGGCTCTGGCGCAGCCGCCTGCCGGAGCCGGAGGAGGTGCTGGACGAGCGGCCCGAGCCCCGGCCCGAACGGCCGGCCCGCCGCATCGAGGGCGAGGCGGACGCGGCCTGGTTCCGCCTGTCGATCGGCCGGCGCAACAACGCCGATCCCAAGTGGCTGATCCCGCTGATCTGCCGCCTCGGCCACGTGACCAAGCCGGACATCGGCCAGATCCGCATCTTCGACCGCGAGACGAAGTTCCAGATCGCGCGGGAGGCGGAGGGCCGCTTCCTGCAGGCGCTCAAGGCCGCGCGCGAGGAAGGCGACATGCGGGTGGAGCCGTCCGAGCCGCCCGGCGCCGCTCCCGAGCGCGGCCGACGGCCCGGTCCCGGCCGCGGGCCCGCCCCGCGGCGCGGGCCGCCGCACCGCAAGGGCCCCCGTCCCCAGCGCCGGCCAGACTAGGCCGGGCTAGGCGAAGGAGGTCGGCGCGGCGGCGAGCCTCGCCAGCAGGTTCGGCTCCGGCTCGGCCACCTTGGCCAGGGTGTTGCGGTCGCGGTGGCGGAAGGGCTCGGCGCGCCCGCGGACCGCGAGCATGGTGTCGGAGACGTAGCTCCAGGTCCCGTCCGGATTGAAGGCGACCTCCAGGGTGTAGGAGTCCGTGCGGAAGCCGTACTCCAGGAACGCCGTCGAGCAGATGCCGTACTGCACGTCCCCGCGCGTGGCCGAGACGGTGAAGCGGTCCGCGTCCGGCGCGACAGTCCCGGAGGCCATGGCGATCTGGCCGCGCGGGATGGCCAGGGTCTGGATCACCAGTCCGGTCGCCGGCTCCCACAGCCAGTAGCCGACCTGGTCGTGGAAGGTCCCCTCCTCGTCGGAGGCCACGACGTGGACGTGGTAGCGCAGGCCGTAGAACAGCTGCGGGCCGTTGGCCTGGGGGTCGATCGGCTGCATCTCGATCCGCTCGACGTAGTCGCGCCGCTCGGGCCCCCCGGCCTTGGGGTTGAGGTCCACGCCCTTGCGCCCCTCCCAGACGCCCGCCAGCCGCCGCAGGGGCCCGAGGTTGGCCAGGGTGTCGGGATCGACGTCCTCCGGCTCTGTGAAGATGTCCTCGGGGAACTTGGTCATGGCGCCCTCGCCTGCTCTCGATGATCCAGCCGTCCTCAAGGCCGCGAGACCGAGGCGGGGTCAAGCTTCCGCGGCTGGCGCGGCGGCGCGGGACGGGCTAACGCCCCGCCCATGGCCGCCACGCTCTATGTCGACGCCGACGCCTGCCCGGTGAAGGAGGAGGTCTACCGCGTGGCCCGGCGCTACGGGCTGCAGGTGTTCGTGGTGTCCAACAGCTGGACCCGCACGCCGTCCGAGCCGCTGATCACGGCCGTCGTGGTGGCGGAAGGACCGGACGTGGCGGACAACTGGATCGCCGAGCGGGCCGCGCGCGGCGACATCGTGATCACCTCCGACATCCCGCTGGCGGAGCGGGCGCTCAAGGCGGGAGCGCAGGCGATCCGGCCGAACGGACAGGCCTTCACCGCCGACAACATCGGCTCGGCCCTCGCGTCCCGGGCGGTGGGCGAGCACCTTCGCTCCTTCGGCGAGATCACCTCGGGCCCGAAGCCCTTCTCCCCGGCCGACCGCTCGCGCTTCCTGCAGGCGCTGGACGCGGCGGTGGTGAAGGCGCGGCGGGCGTCCTGAGGCTCACGCGCGCCGGCCCTGGCGCGCGACCAGGCGGCCGGCGTAGGCCTGGGCGGCGCGGCGGACGTCCAGCCACAGCCCGAGCTCCTGCTCGGCGTCCGCCAGCGCCCGGTGCGCGGGCGAACGGGCCTCCCGGGCGATCTCGGCCAGGACCTGCCGGACCGCGGCCTCCAGCCCGCCGTCGTCGACGACCGAGGCGAGCGCCTCGCGCGCCGCCTCCACATGCGCCTCGTGCACGTCGTTCAGCCGCATGGCGTGGCGGGGCAGGCCCGCGGCGCGCAGCAGCACGCTCAGCCACTTGCCGTCCCAGGACGGGGCGCTGGCGTAGACGCGGTGCGGCGCCAGGGCGTCCAGGACCCGGCGGGCGACCTCGTCGTGGGGGGCCCCGCGCTGCAGCAGCAGCTCGCGCGGGATGCGGTGCACGGCCTCGGCCAGCGGGTCCCAGTCCAGCCAGCCCGGCGCCGGGCGGATCAGGTGGGTCTCCGCGCGGCCGTCCTCGAACACCCAGCCGACCTCGATCGGATAGGACTCCTCGGCCAGGGACGACGCCTCGAAATCCAGGAACACGCGCATGTCCCTAGAACGCCCAGCTTGGCCGGAGGTCGCGGGCCGACGCGCCCGCGCGACGCTTGACGCATAAAGTCTACATATATAGTATTGCCGTCGTGGCCCGCGCACCCAACAGCTCCCGGCAGACCCGCGCCGTGCTCGCCGCCCTCGCCGACGGCTCGCGCGGCTGGCGGCACGGCTACGAGATCTCCAAGGCCACGGGCCTGAAGTCCGGCACGCTCTATCCGCTGCTGGCGCGGCTGAAGGACCAGGGCTTCCTGGAAGCGCGCTGGGAGGAGCCGGCCGCGCCCGGGCGCCCGCCGCGCCACGCCTACCGCCTCACCCTCCAGGGCGTCGCGCTCGCGGCCGCCCAGCGGCCCGCGCCGGCGGCCGCCCCTGCCAGGGCCGTGCGCGCATGACCCCGACCCGCCGCCTTGCCGAAGGCCTCGCGCGCGCCGCCGCCCGCATGGCCCCCGCCGACCGCAGCGAATGGGGGACGGCGATGCTGGCCGAACTCGATCATGTCTCCGGCGACGGCCGCGCCTTGCGCTGGGCGTCGGGGTGCCTGCTGGCCGCCGCGCTCTGGCGGCTGGACGCGACCGAGCTCGGCCGCGGACCGGCCGCGCGCATCCTGCTCGCCCTGGCGATCGGCGTGCAGGTGCTGCGGGCCCTGTTCGCCCCCGTCATGGTGCTGTCCTGGCGCCTCGGGGCGCTCGACGTCACGGCGGCGCTGGGCCGCCAGACCCCGGGCGACGACTACCGCCGCTTCATCCCGCTCATGCAGGCGGTCCCCGACGAGGTGATGTTCGCCGAGCTGAGCGCGGCGGTCCTGTTCGTCCTCGCGGCCCTCACCATCCGCCGCGGCGGCAAGCTGGCGCTCTGGCTGTTCCTGGGAGCGGTCCTCGCGGACATGGCCTCGGCGGCGCTCGGTCACCTGTCGCCGGAGATGAACGCCGCGCGGGCCCACGCCTGGACCTTCGCCAACCACAGCCTGAGGCGCGACGTGCTGGTCCCGCTCGCCGGGATCCTCTACCCCGCGGGCCTGGCGCTCGGGCTCTGGTGGGTGTCCCTGCCGGGCCGCCGCCGGGCCTAGCGCCCCGGCTCCAGCACGATGTGGCCCACCGCCGTGTTGGAGGCGGGCACATGGTAGAAGCGGTTGAGTTCGCGCACGCGCGCCGGCAGGGCGCCGCGCATCACGAGCCACATGATCAGCTCGATCCCCTCCGAACCCGCCTCGACGATGTATTCGCGGTGCGACAGGGCCTTCAGCCAGTCGGAGTCGGCGCTGAGGGCGTCCAGGAAGCGCTTGTCCCAGTCCTTGTTGATCAGGCCGGCGCGTTCGCCGGACAGCTGGTGGCTCATGCCGCCGGTGCCCCAGACCTGCACCTTCAGGTCCTCGGGGAAGCTCGCGACCGCCCGGGCGATGGCCTCGCCCAGCTTCCAGCACCTCAGGCCCGAGGGGGGCGGGTACTGGATGACGTTGACCGCCAGGGGGATGACCTTCACCGGCCACTGGCTCAGCTGGCCGAACATCAGCGACAGCGGCACGGTCAGCCCGTGGTCGACGTCCAGCCGGTTGACGATGGTGAGGTCGAACTCCTCGCCGATCAGGCTCTCGGTGATGTGCCAGGCGAGCTCCGGATGGCCGAGCACCGGCGGCACCGGCCGGGGGCCCCAGCCCTCGTCGGCCGGATCGAAGCGCTCCGCGCAGCCGATGGCGAAGGTCGGCACGACGTCCATGGAGAAGTTGGAGGCGTGGTCGTTGTAGACCAGCACCACCACGTCGGGCCGGTTGGCCTCGTCCTGCATCCACTGCCGGACCCAGGCGTAGCCGTCGAAGATCGGCTTCCAGAGGGGCTCGCCGGCGCGGCCGTTGTCCAGAGCGGCGCCGATCGCGGGGACGTGGCTCGAGCCGATCCCCGCCGTGATCCTGGCCATGACGCGACCCCTAGGCGGCGATGGGGCGCTGGGGCGGGCGGCCGCCGGCCAGCATCATGGCCGCATACTCCTCCTGGGACTGTCCGGCGAGCGAGGCCGCCACCGACTGGGTGCTGCGGCCGTCGGTGAACGCCAGCTTCAGCACGTAGAAGATGTTGCCCCCGAGCGAGAGCATGGCGGCGTAGTCGCGGTCCAGGACGGCCTTGCGCTGCTCGGCGGTGAGGGCCCAGTCGTCCAGATAGGCCGGCTCGTCGGCCTTGAACCGCGCGCGATTCTCGGCGCGCATGAGCGACATGCACATCTGGTTCAGGGCATATCCGCGGCGGCACCTGTCGCCGGTGAAGACGATGGTTCCGGGAATGTCGTCGAGGCGTTGACGGCTAAACATTTTTCACGTACTTGAAATTTCATAATGATGAAACCACAAACGCCGGGGAGTGTCAAATCCGCTGCGCGCGCCATCGACACGGTGGAGCACGTCGCGCAGCACGGGCCGTGCAACGCCCGCGCGATCGCCCGCGCCACCGGGATTCCCGAGAGCAGCCTGTCCTACCTGCTGGCCACCCTGGTGGACCGCGGCTGGCTGGAGCAGCGCCCGGACCGCACCTACGCCTCCGGCCCCGGCCTCGCGCGGCTGGCGGGACTGTCGCCCGCGTCCGTGGCCGAGCGCGCCCGCTCGGTGATGCGCAAGGTCACCGCCATCACCGGCGAGACCACCTCGCTGTTCATCCGCCAGGGCGACGAGATCGAGGTGCTGGACGTGGTCCACTCCAGCCACGAGCTGCGCTTCACCCCCGCGGTGGGCTCGCGCATGCCTTTGCACAGCTTCGCCGGCGGCAAGGCGCTGCTGGCGCGGCTGGACCGGACCGGCCTCGCCGCCTACCTCGCCCGCGGCCCGCGCACCCGCTTCAACGAGCACACCCTGGTGGAGGACGCCGAGCTCAGGGCCGACATCGAGCGCTCGCGCGCGCGGGGCTTCGCCGTCTCCCACGAGGAGCATTCGCTGGGGGTGATCGGCGTGGCCGTGGCGCTGGACGACCTGCACAGCCTGTCGGTGGCCATCCCCACCCCGCGCTTCGACGCGGAGGTGGAGAAGCGCGCCGTCGCGGCGCTGCAGGAGGCGGCGGAGGCCGTCGCGGCGGGCGGCCGGAGCTGAGGCCGCTCAATGTTGATCAATCAATCAACGTCCGACCTGGGCCCGGCGGGCTGTCCCTAGCCGCCCGTCGCCACCCCGGGCGGGGGAGGGCCCTGGCGGAAATGGACCAGCTGGCCGTTGGCGCGGGTGGCGCTGAGCAGGGCGCCGGCGGGGCGGCCGTCGCGCATCGGCCAGGCCTGCACGGTCACCTTGTCGCCGGGGGCGAACATGCTGCGCTTGACGCCGTTGCGCAGCAGGGTCGAGGGCCCTTCGGACTCGAACGCCCACTCGGCCGCCTTGCCGTCCGGTCCGGGGGCCACGACGATCAGCCAGGAATGCGGGTTGGTGTACTGGAACTCCTTCACCGTGCCCGAGACGGTGATGGTCCGGGACGGGTCGAACATGGCGAAGGAGTGGTGCGCCAGGGCGGAACCGGCCAGGGCCAGGGCGGCCAGGGCCGCGGCGGCGGGGAGTTTCCTCATGGACGGCCTCATGGCTGGGCTGCGGGCGCAGACGGGGACGGGCCGGGCTTGTCGGGATCCTTGTAGCCCTTCTCGCCCGGCAGGATGAAGTTGGACGAGCCCTCCGGCGTCTGCACCACGTTGTTGTTCTCCTCGCAGGACCAGTGGTTGATCCGGAGGTTCGGCGTGGTCACCCGGCCGTAGGTGTGGCGCACCCGCCAGGGCTTCCTGAGCGCCACGGGATCGTAGATCGCGACCAGGGCCTCGATCCGGTCCGGGCCGACCCTGCGCCAGCGCTCCACCGTTTCCACCTGGTCGGAATGGTCCGGCTGCTGGCGCTGGTAGGAGCCGGCCTTCAGGTGGTTGGTGTGGATCACCAGGGTGTCGCCGTCCCAGAATCCGATCGAATCGCCCTCCCACAGGGGATAGGCCTCGTCCTCGGGCACGTGGCCGCGGCCGTCGGTGTAGACGCGGCGGATCTCGGCGTTCTGCTCGGTCACCAGCCAGGCCTCCTCCGGCCTCAGGATGAACTCGCGCAGGAAGGGCTCGACCAGCCAGCGCGGATGGCCGGCGGGCAGGCAGGCCGAGAGCGGGTCCCATTCGTCGCCGCGCGCGACGCGGGCCATCTTCTCGTCGAAGCGCTTCTGGTACTCGGGGGTGAGCTCGGCCGTGGGCGTGCGGCCCTGCTGGTCCGGATCGACGGCGAAGCCGTTCTCGTGCGTCCACAGGCCCGTCCAGTCCGGCAGCCGGGCCCAGGTCATCTTCGCGCCGCCGCGCGCGGAGGCCTTCATCGCCTGATACTCGTCCCAGGCGGTCCTGTAGGCCCGATCGGCCTTCCAGCCCTGGGCGTAGCGGTCGCGGGTCAGGTGTGCGGCCGCCGCCTCGGCGGGCGGCCCCTGGGCGAGCACGGGCGCGGCGATCAGGAGCGTCATCACGGCCGCGCCGACCCGCAGACCTCCGCCAAGCGATCGCATCCGGCGCCTCCCCCTCGGCGGCGGGGTCCCTGCCCCGCCGTCTCCGTCCGCCTGATCATGACTCAGGCGGGGCCGGAGGCAAGACCGTTGATAACGCAACGAGCGCTCGCGCCTTCCCCGATCCCCTCCCCGCCGCTATCCATCCAGGACATGGAGCTGAGCCCCGACGAGGCCCATTCGGACATCCGCGAGGCGGTGCGGCGGCTCTGCGCGCGCTTTCCCGGGGACTACTGGCAGGCGCTGGACCGCGAGCGGGCCTACCCGACCGAATTCGTGCGCACCCTCACCGAGGAGGGCTGGCTCTCGATCCTGATCCCGCAGGCCTACGGCGGCGCGGGCCTGCCCCTGTCGGCGGCGGCGGCGGTGCTGGAGGAGATCCACCGCTCCGGCGGCAACGGCGCGGCCTGCCACGCCCAGATGTACATCATGGGCGCCCTGCTGCGGCATGGCTCCGACGCCCAGAAGCAGCGCTGGCTGCCGCCGATCGCCTCCGGCGAGCTGCGGCTGCAGAGCTTCGGGGTGACCGAGCCGACGAGCGGCACCGACACCACCCGGATCACCACCTTCGCCCGCCGCGAGGGCGGCCACTACGTCGTGTCCGGCCAGAAGGTCTTCATCTCCCGCACCGAGCATTCCGACCTGATGCTGCTGCTGTGCCGGACCGCGCCCCGGCGCGAGGACAAGCCCTCGGACGGCATGAGCGTGCTGCTGGTGGACATGCGCGAGGCGGTCGGGAACGGCCTGACCATCCGCCCGATCCGGACCATGCTCAACCACGCCACCACCGAGCTGTTCCTGGACGGGCTGAGGGTTCCCGCCGAGAACCTGATCGGCGAGGAAGGCCGGGGATTCCGCCACATCCTGGACGGCATGAACGCCGAGCGGATCCTGATCGCCGCCGAATGCATCGGCGACGGCCGCTTCTTCGTCGACCGGGCCTGCGCCTACGCCGCCGAGCGGGAGGTGTTCGGCCGCCCCATCGGGTCGAACCAGGGGGTGCAGTTCCCGATCGCCCGCGCCCACGTGCAGATCGAGGCCGCCGCCGGCATGGTGGCGCGCGCCGCGGCCCTGTTCGACTCGGGCCGGCCGTGCGGCGCGGAAGCCAACATGGCCAAGCTGCTGGCGTCCGAGGCGTCCTGGGCGGCGGCGGACACGTGCCTGCAGACCCACGGCGGCTTCGGCTTCGCCGAGGCCTTCGACATCGAGCGCAAGTTCAGGGAGACGCGCCTGTACCAGACCGCCCCCATCTCCACGAACCTGATCCTCTCGCACGTGGCGACCCACGTGCTGGGCCTGCCGAAGTCGTTCTGATGCACGCGCCCCTGGACGGGATCCTGGCGGTCTCCTTCGAGCAGGCGGTGGCCGCGCCCTTCTGCACCTGCCGCCTGGCCGACGCCGGCGCGCGGGTGATCAAGGTCGAGCGCCCCGAGGGCGACTTCGCCCGCGGCTACGACCACGTGGCGCACGGCGAGAGCAGCTATTTCGTGTGGCTGAACCGGGGCAAGCAGTCCCTGGTCGCGGACCTCAAGGACCCCGGGGACGCGGACCTGCTCTACCGCATCCTGGAGAGGGCGGACGTGTTCGTGCAGAACCTGGCCCCCGGCGCGGCCGAGCGCGCCGGGTTCGGCTCGCAGGCCCTGCGCGAGCGCTTCCCCCGGCTGATCACCTGCGACATCTCCGGCTACGGCGAGGAGGGACCCTACGCCGGGATGAAGGCCTACGACCTCCTGATCCAGTGCGAGACGGGACTCGCCTCGGTGACCGGCACGCCCGAGGGCCCCGGCCGGGTCGGCGTGTCGATCGCCGACATCGCCTCGGGCATGTACGCCCACGCCGCCATCCTGGAGGCGCTCTACGAGCGCGAGCGCACCGGCGCCGGCAAGGGCGTTGCGGTGTCCATGTTCGACGCCGTGGCCGACTGGATGGCCGTGCCCCTGATCCACGCCGACTACGGCCGCGCGCCGCAGCGGGTCGGGCTCAGCCACCCCTCCATCGCGCCCTACGGCGCCTTCCCGACCGGCGACGGCCGGCAGATCGTGTTCGGCATCCAGAACGAGCGCGAGTGGGCCGCCTTCTGCCGCGAGGTGCTGGACGCGCCGGACATGATCCAGGACCGCCGCTTCGTCTCCAACGCCCTCAGGGTGGAGAACCGGGTGGCCCTGGACGCCATCATCGCCAACATCTTCCGCGGCCTGACCCGCAACGCCCTGATCGTGCGGCTGAAGGGCGCACGGATCGCCTACGGCTCGCTCAATCCGGTGAAGGACGCCGCGCGCCATCCGCAGCTGCGCCGCATCGAGATCGCCGCGCCGAGCGGCCCGGTGCGCGCGCCCGCGCCGCCGCCCCGCTGGGCCGGCGAGCCCCCCTTCGAGCCCCGCCCCAGCCCTGCGCTGGGCGAGCACAGCGACGCGATCCGCGCGGAGTTCGCCTGATGGCCGCCTACCAGACGCTGCTGACCTCCGAACCCGCCGGACACGTCCTGCTGGTCACCCTGAACCGCCCCCAGGCCGCCAACGCCTTCGACACCCGCATGGCCCTGGAGCTGGGCGAGCTGTTCCAGGGCCTCTCGGACAGCCCGGTCCGCTGCGTGGTCCTGACCGGGGCCGGGGAGCGGGCCTTCTGCGCCGGCGCCGACCTGAAGGAGCGCGACGGCATGACCGACGCCGAGTGGGCCGCCCAGCACAAGGTGTTCGAAGCCATGGGCCAGGCGCTGCTCGCCGCCCCCATGCCCGTGATCGGCGCGGTCAACGGCGCGGCCTTCGGCGGCGGCTGCGAGATCGCCCTGCTGTGCGACTTCCTCTATGCGGCCGAGACCGCGCGCTTCGCCCTGACCGAGGTGACGCTCGGCATCATGCCGGGCCTGGGCGCCACCCAGACCCTGTCCCGCGCCGCGGGGACCCGCCGGGCCAAGGAGGTGATCCTGACGGGCCGGCCGTTCACGGCCGCGCAGGCGCTGCAGTGGGGCGTGGCCAACCGCGTCTGCGAACCGGGACGACTGCTGGAGGAGGCGCTGGAGACCGCAGGCCGGATCGCCGCCAACGCGCCGCTGGCGGTGCGGGCGATCAAGCACGCCATCGGCTCGGGCGCGGACCACGGGCTCGGCCGCGCCATGGAGATCGAGCTGGAGCAGTACGAGCGCCTGTTCCCGACGGGGGACCGGCTGGAGGGCGTGCGCGCCTTCAACGAGAAGCGCAAGCCGGTGTTCCGGGGGGAGTGACCTCCCCACGCCCGTCAGCGGGGAGGAGAGTCCGGGCTATTCCTCGAACATCTCCGCCGCGACCGCACCGGTGGCGGAGAGCCGGATCCTGCCGTCCTCCACGTCCGCCACCAGTCCGGCGGAGATGTAGTGGTGGCGGCCGTCCGGCGAGTCGGACCTGGCCAGCTTGATGCGCTCGCCGTCGACGTGGTCGACCGTGCCGACGTGCACCCCGTCGGCGCCGATCACCTCGGCGTGTTCCCTGATCTGGCTGAGGTCGGCCATGACGTCTCCTTCGCTGGGCGCGGGCGCCGCCGCTAGTGCGGCGCGACCTGGTTGGTGACGACGCTCACGGTCTGGGGCCCGTCGGCGCCGTCGGCTTCGAAGTACCTGAGGGTCTGGGCTCCCCAGCCGTAGGTGGTGCTGTTCAGCTGCTCCCGGTCGTAGGCGGGCGAGCCCTTGAAGCGGTCCCTGTCGAACGCCGCGAGCCAGGACTCCCCGTCCGGATGGGCGCGCAGCAGCCGCCAGGGGACGGGGTGGAACTTGCCGCCCGAGCCGAACAGGCCGCCGGGCTCCAGGATGGCGAAGGCGATCGAGCCGGTGCGCTGGTCCACGAACAGCTCGCGCACGACGCCGAGCTTGTGGCCGTCCCCGTCCAGCACGGCCGAGCCCAGGATCGCGCGGGTCTTGATGAGCCGGTCGTCGCTGATCATGACGGCCTCCCTGGTCTGGCCCCAGCCGGCGGAACGGCGTGCGGGGACCAATGTTCCGCAGCGTTTGAGTGATCCATCCCGGCGCGACGTATCAGCAAGCAGCGCCCGAGGCCTGGCGCCGGCGCAGTGAACAGGTGGGAACCATCGTGCGAAGCGTGCTTCTGGCCGGGGCCGCCGCCCTCGCCCTCGGATCCGGCCACGCCCGCGCGGCCGCCGCCTCGACCTCCTCGGACGTGAGCCAGGTGGTGGTCACCGCCTCGCGCACCGACCTGCTGGGCCTGGCGACGACCTCGAGCCAGGGTCAGGTCTCGCGCCAGGAGCTGGCGCTGAGGCCCGTCTACCGCGTCGGGCAGCTGCTGGAGACGGTGCCGGGCCTGACGGTCACGGCGCACTCGGGCGAGGGCAAGGCCAACCAGTACCTGCTGCGCGGCTTCAACCTCGACCACGGCACCGACCTGGCCACCACCATCGACGGCATGCCGGTCAACATGCGCACCCACGCGCACGGCCAGGGCTATACCGACCTGAACTTCTTCATCCCCGAGCTCGCCTCGGGCGTGGACTTCACCAAGGGGCCCTACTTCGCCGCCGAGGGGGATTTCTCCTCGGTCGGCGCCGACCACATCCGCTTCCTGGACGAGATGCGGCCCCAGGTCTCGGTGAGCGCCGGCACCGTGGGCGACCAGCGCGTCTTCGCGGGCGGCTCGACGGACCTGGGGTCGGACGACCGCCTGCTCGCGGCCGGCGAGTTCGTGCACCTGGACGGGCCCTGGGTGAACCCCGACAACTTCCGCAAGCTGAACCTGGCCCTGCGCTTCAGCAACGGCGACAGGGAGAACGGCTTCTCGCTGACGGGGCTCTACTACCGGGGCCTGTGGAACGCGACCACCGACCAGCCGCTGCGCGCCATCACCCAGGGCCTGATCAGCCGCTACGGGAGCCTGGACCCCTCCGACGGCGGACAGGCGCGCCGCTACAGCCTGTCGGGGACCTTCGTGCGCGGGACCCGGGACTGGCGCTTCAACGCCAGCGCCTATGTGGTCCGCAACGAGCTGACCCTGTGGAACGACTTCACCCACTTCCTGATGGACCCGGTCAACGGCGACCAGGAGGCCCAGGACGACCGGCGCACCATCCTGGGCGGCTCGGCCGCCTACACCCTGTTCAAGGGCCTCAAGAAGCGCGAGAGCGACACCACGGCGGGCGTCCAGGTCCGCTACGACGACATCTACGTTGACCAGCAGCACACCCGCCGCAGGGCCGAGCTGGCGCGGCCGCGCGCCGACAAGGTCAGGGAGGTCAGCATCGGTCTGTACGCCCAGAACACCACCTTCTGGACCAACTGGCTGCGCACCATCGTGGGCGTGCGCGAGGACGTGTTCCACGCCTCCGACGACAACATCGCCGGCGGCCTGCCGGGCTCGCAGACCGCGAGCCTGTTCCAGCCCAAGGGCAGCCTCGTGCTCGGGCCCTGGGCCCAGACCGAGCTCTACCTCAGCGCCGGCGAGGGATTTCACTCCAACGACGTGCGCGCCGGCCTCACGGCCGACGGGACCCTCGCCCGGCCGCCGTTCCTGGTGAAGTCCAAGGGCTATGAGGTCGGGGTGCGCACCCGGCTCCTCCCGAGGGTGCAGGCCGAGGCGACCCTGTTCCAGACGGACTTCGATTCGGAGATCACCTACAACGCCGACGTGGGCCAGGACGAAGCCGGCCCGCCCAGCCGCCGGCGCGGCGTCGAGGTCTCCGCCCAGTACCGGCCGTTCCGCTGGATCGAGCTGAGCGCCGACTTCGCCGCCACCCACGCCCGCTACCACGGCGCGCCGGCCGCCGAAGCCTACATCCCCGACGCCCCTGCGGTGATCATCACGGCCGGCGCCCTGGTCGACCACCTCGGGCGCTGGTTCGGCGGGGTGGAGTTCCGCGACCTCGGCTCGCACCCGCTGGTGGAGGACAACTCGGTGCGCTCGCCCGGCTATCGCGAGGTGAACCTGAACGTCGGCTACAAGATCACGCCGCGCCTGAAGGCCCGGGTCGACATCTACAACCTGACCGACTCCAAGGACGACGCGGCCGACTACCTCTACACCGACCGCCTGCCCGGCGAGCCGGCCGGGGGCGTGCGGGACCTGCACATCCACCCGCTGGAGCCGCGCTCGGCGCGCTTCACCCTGGCGGCCCTGTTCTAGGCGCGTCAGGCGAAAGCGTGTGCGGTTTCGCCGCCCGCGTCAGCTCCGCTGCACGTTCGTCCGCGCGAGGGCGTCCGCGAGTCCGGCGGCAAGCGCCCGGGCCTGGCCCGCGCCCCAGAAGTGCATGAAGAACAGGCGCGGCGCGTCGTCGAGCATGTGGTTGTGCACGGCGGCCACCTCGATCCCGTGCGCGCGCAGGGCCCGGATCACCGGGTTCACCTCCGCCCCGAGCAGGACGAAGTCGCCGGTGACCGCCGCACGGCCGCCGCCCAAGGGCTGGAAGTTGATCCCGGTCGCGGTCCCCATGGCGGGGGGGACGGTCATGGAGCCGGAGGTCACCTGCTCGCGCCTTGGGAAGCTGTACTGCAGGACCCCGCCGTTGAGCTTGCCCTTGCCGCCCAGCGCCTGGTCGAGGGCGCCGACGTCCAGGCCGGCGTCCGCCGGCGCGGCCGGCCCCGGCGCGGCGGCGAAGGGCGTGCCGCTGAGAGACAGGGCGGCGTGCAGGGTCTGGGCGAGCCGCACCGGGTCGCCCCGGCCCTCGACGTGCATGTACATGGTGGCCGGCCGGGCGCGCAGGAGGTGATTGTGCAGGGCGGTGACCTCGAAGCCGCCCTGCTCGAGCCGCGACATCACCGGATTGACCTCGGCCTGGGTCAGCACCAGGTCGCCCATCGCCATGGCCTGGTCGCCCATGGGCTCGAACGCCACCCAGGAACCGAGGGCGAAGCCGGCCTTCAGCGGGACGCCGTCGAGCACCACCTTCAGGTCGCTGCGCGGCAGGGCCACCTTGTAGACGCCGCCGGGCAGCATCGCGCCCGGCTTGCCGAGCGCTCGCCCGACCGCGGACCAGTCCGGCGCGGCAAGGGCCGGCGCGGCGGCGCAGAGGGCCGCGAGGGCCGCCGCCGCGAGGGTGGGATTCAGTCTCATGGGACTCTCCTGATCGGGGCGGGCCCGGGGGCCGCTGCGCAGGCCGGGACGCCGTCGAGGCCGCCCGGCGGCCCAGGGGGCCCCGGCGGAGGAACGACCTCGACGATGGCGAAGGCTCTGGCAGCCGGCTTGTCCACGCGCACGCTCCACTGGGCGCGGCCCGGACCGCGCCGAGGAGCGGGTCTTGGACGGCGGACCGTCTATGGCCGGGCGCCCGCATGGCCCGGAGGGCGGATGTTAGTCGCCGACCGGCGTTACGCCAAGCGTCGCCGGGACCGCGGTCAGCAGTCGATCCGGCTCATGCCGACGAGGTGGCCGTACACCTTCCAGGTCTGCGCATCGACCCCGCGCAGGGTCACCGTCTCCGGCCGGCACGACGGGTCGTTGGCGAACCGCGTCCTGTAGGTGAGCGCCTTGTACGCTCCCGGGGCCGCGCCGGGCGGGTCGAGGGCCTGCTGCGTGCCGACCAGGGTCCGCGTGAGCGGCTTGCCGAGCGGGATGCGCTGCGCGCCATAGGCCTGCTGGTATTCGCTCCACTGATAGCCGGCGGCGCTGTCCAGGGTGCCGAACGCGTCCGCCAGCCTCCCGGAGTCGATGAGGTCGAGGTACTTCGCCGCCTCCAGGGCGGCGTCGCCCTTGGGAACCACGCCCTCCCGCCCCGGCCCGCCCTGGCTGCGGCCACCGGCCGGATAGAGCAGCAGGACCACGACGAAGACCGCCAGCGCGCCGCCCGCCTGCACGACGCCCTTGTAGCGGACGTCGAGAAACCCCGGCAGGACTGCGGCGAAGCCGGCCGCCGCCAGGGCGAGGATCACCTTGTAGGTCCAGACCGCCGCCTCGGAGGGATCGCGCACGAAGGTCGTGAACACCAGCAGGGCCAGCGCGAAGACGACCGCGAAGACGAAGGCCAGCAGGATCTTGATGTCGATGCTGCCGACGATGCGTGATGGGCCCGCGTCCGACATGGCCTTGCCTAGAAGACGATGGAGTTGTCGTAGCCGAGCCGCTGCACGAACGCCTCGTACCGGATGAGGAAGCGCCCGGGCCCGTCCGAGGCCCCGCCCGCCTGGACGTAGGGGGCGACGCCGTACGGGTAGGGATAGGGATCGTTGACCACGAGGAAGAGGCCGCCGTCCTCGGCCTCCTCGTAGCCGACGATCAGGACGGCGTGCTGGCTGAACCCCATTCCGGGCGGGAATCTTATGCCCGCGGGCGTGATGCCGGCGACGACCGGCGCATCGTCGTCGATGCTCCGCTCGATCTGCCCGGGGCTGAGACGCCCCACGGCCCTGGGCTCGAACGGCTCGTCCACTCGGAAGCCGGTGAGCTGCAGCGTCACGCGTGCGTAGTTCCTCAGCACGTTGGCGATGCTGTAGGTGGTCCCGCCGGAGGTGATGCAGGCGCCGCAGTTGGACCAGCAGGGGCCGCCCACCGAGCCCACCACCCCGCACTGGTAGTTGCCTGCCGGGTTCAGGTTCGGGAAGCCGTAGTGCTTGAGCACCATTTCACTGGTCGCCGCCCAGCACCACACCGGCGTCTGCTGCACCACCGGTTCGATGTCCAGGGTCTCCGCCCTGGCCGCCTGCGCCGTCAACACGCACAGCGCCAGGCTCAGCGCCGCCGCCGCTCGGACCAGCCCCCGCATCCCCGTTCCCCCAGTGGGCGGCGTCCGCAGCCGCCCCACTCGGAGAACAGTGATCTCCCAATCGGGCGAAAACGCAACCCCTGGTTATGCAAAGGCCCTGCCGGCCTGCCGTGTGAAGAGCGAGGGGTGGAGGGGGCAAGCCGCCGCCGCGGCCCTCGCCGCGATCAGCGCCTCGGCGCGATCGAGCATCAGCGTGGATCGCTTCAGCCCGCCTGTCCGACCTGCACGAGCAGCACCGCGTCGGCGGCGATCACCACGGCGCAGGCCGCCCAGGCGGCCGCCTTCAGCGCCGGGCCGTTGGCGAACCGCCCCATCCGGCGGCGGTCGGAGGTGAGCCGCACCAGCGGGACGAGGGCGAAGGGGAGCTGCAGGCTCAGCACCACCTGCGAGAGGATCAGCAGCCGCCCGACCGCCCCGTCGCCCATGACCGCCAGCACCGCCAGGGTGGGCGCCAGCGCCAGGGACCGCGTCAGCAGCCGCCGCTTCCAGGGCGCGAGCCTCAGCTCGACGAAGCCCTCCATCACGATCTGCCCCGCCAGGGTCCCGGTCACGGTGGCGTTCTGCGCCGAGGCGAGCAGGGCGACGGCGAAGGCGGCCGCCGCCAGCGGCCCGAGCAGAGGCTCCAGCAGGGCGTGGGCCCGGGCGAGATCGTCCACCAAGCCGGTCCCGGCCGCGTGGAACACGGCCGCGGCCAGCGCCACCAGGGCGCCGTTGACCAGGGCGGCCAGGCCGAGCGCGGCGGCGCCGGCCAGGACGGCGCCGCGGATCGCCCCCGCCCGTCCCGCGTCGGTGAGCTCGAAGCGGCGGGTCTGCACCAGGGCGGAGTGCAGGTAGAGGTTGTGGGGCATCACCGTGGCGCCCAGGATGCCCACCGCCAGGTAGAGCCGCCCCGGGTCGGACAGGGCCGTCCGGTGCGGAACCAGGCCGCCCAGGATCGCCGCCAGCGAAGGTTGCGCCAGCGCCAGCTGGACTACGAAGCCGCCGGCCACCACCAGCAGGATCGCCGCGACCGCGGCCTCGAGCCTGCGCAGGCCGAGCCGGCCGAATCCGATCAGCACGATCACGTCCAGCGCAGTCAGGGCGGCGCCGAGCATCAGCGGCAGGCCGAACAGCAGGTTCAGCGCCACCGCCGCGCCCAGCAGCTCCGCCAGGTCGCAGGCGCAGATCGCGGCTTCGCACAGCAGCCACAGGACGACCCGCGTGCGGGGGCCGTAGGCGCCGCGGCAGGCCTGGGCGAGGTCGCGCCCGGTCACCACCCCGAGCTTGGCCGCCAGACCCTGGAACATCACCCCGGCCAGGCTCGCCAGGCCGATGACGAACAGCAGTTCGTAGCCGTAGGCCGAGCCGGCGGCGAGGCCCGTCGCCCAGTTGCCCGGATCGATGTAGCCGACCGCGACCATCAGGCCAGGGCCCAGGAAGGCCAGGACCCCGGCCGTCCCCCGGCGCGGCCCGGGCAGGCTGCGGTAGGCGCCGCCGAGGCTCGGGCGGGTGAGGGGCCGGCGCCAGGCCTGGGTCAGGCCGGCGGTCCTGTCGGCCAGGACCTGTGGCGCGGCGTCGGCCGCGCGGACGCTGTCGCGCATGGCTCCCCCGCACGCGGGCGGCCGCCGGCGCGAACCGGCGGCCGCCCGCTCCAGGCGCTAGTGGTGGGCCTGCTGGCCGATGATGGCGCCGGCGCCCTTCCAGGCCCCGGCCTCGGCGCCGGTCACCGGATCGACGTCCGGGTCGGACCGCGTGCGCTTCTTCATCGCCTCGATGGCGTCCTTGTCGCCGTCCTTCAGCTCGACGGAGGCATGGCCCGAGCCGCCGTCGACCGCGCACTGCTGCTCGCGGTCCTCGACGACCTCCCAGTTCTTGCCGGTGTTCCAGGGGCCGTGCGCGTCCCCTTCGCCCTGGGACATGTTGTAGTACTTGTCCGTGAACTGGGTCATGCCCGGCAGCTTGCCCGGCGGGAAGTTCGGCTCGATCGAATAGAGCGCCTTCTCGAACATCTTCTGGTGGGCGATCTCCCGCGTCATCAGGAAGCCCAGGGTGTTCTTCAGATCGGGATCGGTCGTGCAGTTGATCAGCCGCTCGTAGACGATCTTGGCGCGCGATTCGGCGGCGATGTTGGAGCGCAGGTCCGTCGGCGGATCGGTGATGGTGTCGACATAGGCCGCCGTCCAGGGCACGCCCGCGGAGTTCACCAGCGGCGCGCCGCCGCCGTACAGGATGCTGTTGGTGTGGCTCTCCCCGCCCTGGTTCAGCGAGCGGAACAGCTCCGCCTCCTCCATCACCCCCTCGGCGATCTGGCCCTTGGCGCCGCGGTTCAGCATGGCGACCACCGTGCCGATCATCTCCAGGTGGCTGAGCTCCTCGGTGGCGATGTCCATCAGCATGTCGCGCCGGCCGGGATCCTCGTCGGCGAGGGCCTGTGTGAAGTAGCGCATGGCCGCGGCCAGCTCGCCCTGAGGGCCGCCGAACTGCTCCAGCATCATGCCGGCGAGGGCCGGGTTCGGCTCCGACACGCGGACCGTGTACATCAATCGCTTGTTGTGCATGAACATCGTCGGACCTCATGATTTCGGGGTAAGCGCCGCCCTGCCCCCTCACGGCCGAACCGATGGGCGCAGGCTCCGTTCCGACGGCCAAGCCCGCCGCCCGCGGCCACGCCGTTCACGAATTGTTTGGCCGCAGGGCCGCGGTTCCTAGGGCTCAGCCGCACGCGATGCGGAAAGTCGGCTTGCCGCCGCGCGCCGGGCGTGCGAGCGGCGCGCATCCGACCGGACGGGAGACACGGCCATGGCCGACGAAGACGAGCGCGCCTCGGGGCGCGGCTTCAGCAAGGTCCCGCAGGTCACCCTGGCGTTCTGGATCATCAAGATCCTCGCCACGACCCTCGGCGAGACCGGCGGCGACGCGGTGTCGATGCAGCTCAACCTCGGCTACGCCGTCGCGAGCCTGGTCTTCCTGGCCTTCTTCGTGGCGACGGTGATCGCCCAGGTCCGGTCCAGGCGGTTCCATCCCCTGGCCTATTGGGCGTGCGTCGTCGCCACCACGACGGTGGGGACCACCACCTCGGACTTCATGGACCGCAGCCTGGGGCTGGGCTACGTGCGCGCCTCGGCGCTGCTGCTGGCCGGCGTGGTCCTGGTGCTGGCCGTGTGGCGGCGCACGACCGGCACGATCGCGGTCGACCACATCACCAGCCGCCGGAACGAGGCCTTCTACTGGCTGGCCATCCTGGTCTCCAACACCCTGGGCACGGCGCTGGGCGACTTCACCGCCGACGACCTGGGCGCCGGCTTCGAGGGCGGGGCGCTGATCTTCTCGGCGCTGATCGCCGTGGTCGCCCTCGTCCACCTCACGAAGCGGGCCCCCGAGGCGATCCTGTTCTGGGCCGCCTACGTCCTGACCCGTCCGCTCGGCGCCACCCTCGGGGACACCCTGACCAAGCCGATCCGGGAGGGGGGACTGAACCTCGACCGCATCGCCGCCTCCCTCGCGATCGCCGCGGCCATGGCGGCGGCGGCGTGGGCGACCGAGCGCCGCCAGGCGCGGCTGCGGCCGCGCGCCCAGCCGGACCGCTCAGCCTAGCCCGGCGCTCTGCAGGATGATGCGGGCGGCCCTGGCCGCGCCGGTCCTGTAGGTGTGGCCGGCGTCCACCGTCACGCTGGGGACGTCATCGGGGCAGACCCCGATGTGGTCGCGGGCGCCGACGATGCAGGTCACCGGGGCCGGCGAGGCCTTGACCAGCTCGGCGGTGGGGACCGCTCCCGGCTGCATGATGCCGAGCCAGGTCCAGGGCCGGATCACCAGCTGTCCCTTGGAGATGGGCGACAGCAGCACCACCCGCCGCAGGCGCGCGCGGTGGTCCGGCGACAGGTGCGGCGCGATCAGCGGGACGGCCCCGCCGCCGAAGGAGTAGCCGACCAGCACCAGGTCCTTCGCGCCCCACAGGCGCGTGTAGCGGTCGATGATCCGGTCCAGGTCCGCCGCCGCCCCGGCCAGGGTGCGGCGTCGCCAGAAGTAGCGGCGCGAATCCACGTCCACCACCGCCAGGCCCTGGGCGGCCAGCCGCGGCGCGATCTTGCGGTCGGCGCGGCCCCAGCCGCCGTCGCCGGAGTACCAGACCACCAGGGCCCTGGGCGGGCCGTGGCTCGGGAGCGCCCACAGCGGCGCCGGCTCCCACCTCTGGCGCGGCGACACCCCGAGGCTCGCGCAGCCCGTGACGCCGGCGAGGACCGCGGCCGCCGCGGCGAGCCTGAACCAGCGCCTCACCCTACTTGCGGACCCACTGGCCCTCGGCATTGCGGTAGGACTGCCCGGGCGGGGTGCGTGCGATCAGCTGGCGCGCCGCGGCGCCGGCCGCGGCCTCGATCGAGACGCCGGTCTTGGACGCCGCGTCGGCGTAGGCCTGGCGACGGCCCGCGTTGATGGCCGCCACCGCCGCGGCGAGACGGGGGTCCGAGGGCGAGCCCTGCACGAAGCCGAGATAGCCGTCGGCCTGCTCGCCGACCTCGCCGCGGGCCTTGGCGGCGTCCACCAGGGCCTTGTCGGCGGCGAGCGAGGGCTGGGCGGCGGCCGGGGGGGACGGCGGCAGGACGGCGCCCGCGGCGGCGGCCAGGAGGGCCAGGGCCGCCGCGCCCGGGACGAGGGAGGATCTGCGGGTCATGGTCATGCTCAGAAGAGGTTCGGGTTCTGCTGGATCAGGGCCTGGACTTCCTTGTCCAGGCGGATGCGCACGTCCGCGTCCAGCTTGGCGTAGATGTTGATCGGCGCGACCTCGACCTTCAGCGTCGGGGTGCATCCCGCCGTCGCCGCGCCGAGGGCGGCCAGTCCCGCCAGGGCCAATAGGGTTCGTCTCATCTTGCCTCCGGTCCCCACAATGTCGCGCCTCAAGGCTGAACCGTGACTGAACCCACCTGCCGCATCGCGTCCATATAGGCCTTGAGCAGTTCGTCGAAGTTCAGCGAAACGTCCAGCGTCAGATTGATCGGCGTGCCCTTGGGCAGGGCCAGGGGCTTGTCGAACGCCTTGCCGCGCAGAAGGTCGAGGATGCCCACCCTCAGCGGCGGCGGCGCCTTGGGCGGGTCGTGGCGGCCCTTGATCAGGAACACGGCCCCCAGCCGCCCCTTGTCCCGCGGCTGCAGCGTCGCGTCCAGGGTCTGGAAGGCCAGGTCCTGCAGGGCCTGGTAGGCGAAATCCTGCACCACGGCCGAGGTTCCGCCGGCCGCCGAGGTCGCCACCGCCCCCGCCAGGGCGGACCGGGCGATGGTCAGCCGCCCGGGCCCGGTCGCGTGCAGGCTCCCGCCCTCGATCCGGAAGCCCTCGGGACCGAAGGTGAACGCCACGTCCCCGGCGATCTTCGCCTCCACCATGACCTTGTCGGCCAGGCTGGTGGAGGCCACCAGGGCCCCGAGGTCGACGCCGTCCA
>Ga0164243_10001033_pt1 | contig 48370 bp, 92 predicted proteins | sample OricompcompostOP_FD_108781 | JGI IMG/M metagenome (GOLD analysis project Ga0164243, IMG submission 108781) | Organic Plus compost microbial communities from Emeryville, California, USA - Original compost - Organic plus compost (OP) | ecosystem: Engineered > Solid waste > Mixed feedstock >...
ATATTCTGATGGATATGAAGAATGGTCTGAATATGATGATCATGGGAATAAAATCCATTATAGAAATTCTTATGGATATGAAGAATGGTCTGAATATGATGATCATGGAAATATAATCCATTATATAGACTCTACTGGATATGAAGAATGGTATGAATATGATGATCATGGAAATAGAATTCATTATATAGGCTCTACTGGATATGAAGAATGGTATGGCACACATGAAGCATTGAAACGTTCTAAAAGACCATATATTTCTTGTAAAATAATATAATCAAATCCTCTTCTTGATGTAAATATTTTCCCTACTAATCCATGCTTATTACTGGAATAATCTAAGTTATAGCTTATGTCTAGTGGTGATTCTGCTTTATTTTCTACTTTAACAAAGCCGCCAAAATTTCTCCATTGATGTGAATAGCTTGCACCAACACTACCCTCTGGTAAATTAGTCAATCCCATTTTATCCAAGAATTCTCTAGTGGTATTTCCTTTCCAAATATTGATCTTTTTTTCTTCAAGCTTCTTAGTATCGGTTTCACCACGAAGAAAGAACCATGTTTCTTCGAAGGCTATTCTGAAGGCTGTTTTTCGCGTTGTAACGATGGGGAATCCATCGGCTAGATCAACGTCTACCATTGCTCCCCAAATGGCTCTAGAGCCTATTCCTGTTCGATCTGGACGGTCTACTCCAGTATCCAGAATACGTCGCATCACACTTAAATATTGATAATCAAAATTGTTCATAATTTTCCTATATATACTTCACCAAGAGATATCGAATCATAACCTAAAGCTTAAATTTAAGTAAAACGGTAAGCTGCACATAGTGTATCTTCTAATTCATATGCCGAACATTCTTTAAACTTATAATTATTACATAAATAAATAATTATAGCATTGAGGGACATCCGTGAAAATAGCTGATCTACTTACAGAGGGATTATCACCAATATTGTATCATTATGCCAGCGTGCCGTCAATTATTAATATTCTTAAAACAAATACACTAAAATTATCTTCATCATTATCTAAAAAGATAGAAAGTGACTATTCTAAAGGTAAATATTTTTATTTTTCAACTACTAGATCACGTGTAGGCGCTTATCATTTTTCTCATGGTTCCAAGAAAGCTCTACCTCATACTGCTGTTCTTTTAAAACTTGATGGTAGAGCTTTATCATCTGTTGTTTCTGGTACACCAACAGATTATTGGGGTAGAGATTTTAGAAAGATTTCACCAACCAAAAATGAAATGGAAGATAGAATTCTATCTGATAAACCAGAAATTCCAAATGCTAAAAAATATATTCTATCAGTAGAATGTTTTTATGACGAAGAAAGACAATCTGATTATGGTTGGCATAATCAAATAAAAGAAGTTATTAGTTTGTGTTTACAAAAAGGAATAGAAGTTAATCTTTACCTATCTCAACAAGATTTCATCACTGGAAAACGTGCATTAAAGAATCAGGATGCTATGGATAGAGTAAATTTTCATGGACCAGAACTTGAAAGACATACCAGAGATAGAGAATCTCTCTTAGCCCCATATATAGAACTCTTAACTAAGGATGATCCTTCTGAATTGTCTGAAAAGGCTAGTCGAGTGCTTAGAAATCTTTCTTATGGATATGGAATCGATGATGAAGTAAGACGGTTCCAAACTGATTTTCACAATGAAAATCAGTCTGATGATTCTCGTCAACTCACGGTTATAGCAAAGAAAATTGGTGCAAAAACCTTAAAAGACATTTTAATATATATAAAAAATAAATTTAACAAAAAGGCTGATTAACCAGCCTTTTTTATATACTCAGAATCAGTGAAGGTCCACCTACACCGGGAGAAAATTCTGCCGCTGCGTTCAGTGCTATATTAATTCTAGTTTCTGGTTCAGTGATGTTTTTAGTTGAATACATGGAACCTAAAGCAAAATCCTCACCACACCCACATGAATCATAATCAAGAATGCTTTCACCTACCTGAAAATCTCCCTGTATTTTATATAGCTTTGATTTATAGCCCATTAGAAATGTTCCACCAATAGAAACATTCTCACGCTTAGTGAGAAATCCTTTATTATCATAACACTGAATCAAAGCTGGAATAAACTTATCTACCAAATATCCCATATCGTCTTCGTCTTCATGTAAACGCTTTGGTGGAACGAATGAATATCTCAAAATCTGTCCCATTCGGTATGAAGATGTGAATCCAAATATCATGTCGTTTTTTATGAATATTTTCTGGTCTGCTCTAACTGTCTTATTATAGAAAGTAATAAAGAATATCCTTGGATTTATAAAATGTCTTATTAAATGATAGACCATAGCCCCAATAATGAAATCATTGAAATGTAAATTGATTCCTATCTTTATTCAATTTTAAAAATAAAGCTGGCATTAGCCAGCTTTTTAATAAGAATGGATCAGATGTTTCGTTTTACAATATCACTAATATCCTTGAGGTTTTCGACAATCTGCCTGATATCTTCATCTTCGATATCGTCTTCATCTACATGATAGTATTCAAAATTTGGAACATCATGATCAGTACAAATTTCAGAAATTCCTACAAGGGCTTCTTCTAATAATTCAAAAAAACTATCTCTATTAAAGTTACGCATTTTTAATTATAATCTCCAATTAACCTAACAAAACTTGTTTTCCATTTTTTAAGACAGGAACTATTTTTGCTTTACTCTTAGATTCTTCATCCAAAAGTTCATAACTAGCTTCTGCTAAGAATTTATTTATATGTTTGCTCAAAACTCGCCCTTCAACGACTATTTGATACTCTAGTTCATTATCATTTAATGCCATACAAAATCCTCATATTATTTTTATTTAGTTAATTGCTTATTGGTTGATAATTATTTAGTTAGAAATATGAATAATTATCAATAAATTCAACGCATTGCGAATATACGCTGCTCACTTTATCCAGATCAAGAATGTTGTTGGTTCTTATGCCTGATTCCATATCAATGTAATATGGCTTGAATCGATTGACATTGTTCTCCAACATTCTAAGAATGGAGAGAACATTCTCTGGATTTATTCCGCCGGCATATCCCATATAGAAATCATCTGCGCCGGGGATAGGATCAATGGCTGTCAGTGGCCTTCCATATCCACCAGATTTGTCATACAGAATATCTATGGTTGGCTTGGATTTGATGGCATCGTATAATTCTACGATTCTATTAATGAACTCTTTCTTGGAATCATTATATTGAAGAATCAATGATTTCTGGCCTTTGTATTGCGATGCTGCTAGAACTTGTGCAATCAGAGTGTCAGTATCATGTTTTCTGATATTGAAATTCAACTGAACTCTAGAATTATCTATAAGTTCAAATATGTATTCCTCACCATTCAAATAGTCGTTTATGACCTCTTCTCCGCAAAGATGGATGGATGTTTTGACGGAGTTCCTATGCAGGAATAGCACAGATTCCAATATGAAGGGTAATGGTGGGTATCGACTATCATCTGATTTTGATCGACTCTCACTGTAGAGGAACCCGTATTCGGCACTTATGCTCTTTTCCTTATATGATTCTTCAAGATCGACAATCGACTTTAGATTCGTTTGCTCATCAATTCCAACGAAAGAAATTAGGTCAAGCATGGATTTTCCTTGATATTCCTATAGTATAGCAATCCAAATGAACAAAGTCAATTATCATGGATAAATATCATTAATATTTTTAAGGGAAATTATGGCGTTTGGAATCGATCATTGGAATAACCCTAGAGGGTCCATTGCGAACAAGTATGTGAAAAATGATTTTGCATATGTATCAAGGGGTGCGAACATCGCATTGTATGTTTTGAAGGAATTTAATATAACTCCATCAGATGCCAAGAACATGATTATATTGGACTATGGCTGCGGAACTGGTAGAGCAGCGGCGTTCTTATCTAAAATTTTTGGACGATCTATAGGATATGATCCTAATCAATACTGTATAAGAGAAGCCTATAAGGAAAATGAAAAATCTGATATAGAATTCCCACATTTGATGCTAACCACAAGCATAAACGATGTTCCAGTATGTGATATTGCTTTCAGTACAAATGTTATCGAACATCTTGATGAGAATGCTCAACGCATCATGATTAAAAATCTGCGAGAGAAGGTCAATGGCAAAACACTATTGTGGTATTCTCCCATCAGGAATAAGATTCTAGAACCTTATATCGTATCCAACAGTTGGGAAGATGTTGTAAGTTCTGGAAAAATGCAGGTGGATTTCTTCGATTTCAGATTGTGAGAAAATAAAAAAGCTGCTTGGTTAAGCAGCTTTTTCGCATGATGAATTGATTGTGCGTAGAAATTCCTGTAGATCATTCAGGCTTCCAATGTGATGGGCACCATTCTCGTCATTGAGAAAAATCTGTGGGGCCATTCGCACTGGCTTAGTCGATCCAGTTTGTTCCACCTTCTCCATTAGCTCTTGAACGCTTATATCCTTTCCTAGAGTGCGTTCCACATAGTTGATACACTTCTGTTTGATCAATGATTTTGCAGTCAGGCATTGGGCACAATTATCTTTACTATAAATCTCTATTTCCATATTTCTACCTATTCAATGTATTTTTTATTTATCTAATTCAAAGATGTTGACGTCCACTTCTGGATACAGCCTATGCATTTCCAGAAATATAGGTTCAACATCTTTTTTCCAGTCCAATCCTCCTAAACCACACCCAATTTTGGGAGATAGCAGGGGATAATTGTAGATTATACACCATTTGAAAGCTTTGTCCAATACTTTCTCAATGGCGTCAACCGACGCATATCTCCTGCCATCATTCCCATAATAAAGTTGGGTGAATCCGTTCCCAATATATAACTCATCAGTGACCTTGACGATTTGCAAATTGCCCAAAGCATCTTTCCCGGCAGGGGCTTTCATGTATTCATCATACACTATTGGATAGCGGTCACGAATCTGCTTCGCAATGCCAGACCCCATTTTACGTTGCGCATTGACCCCATGTATAATGAGGCCATGCGCTTCGTCCAGTATGTTTTTATTATGCAGCTTTAGCTTGTTCATCATAGTTGATCTTTAGCTTTGCGCTGATGATGTTCTTTTCCTTAAGAACCTTCGCCACTTCCTCAAACAGTTCCTTGGACTGCTTGACTTGGCGCAAGCCGTTGAGCTTACGGTCAAACACCGTGTCAAGCGACTTATAGCCGTGAGCATCGACCGAAGTCTTGATCCAAGAGAACAGCTTGAACAGGACAGCCTTAACCTCATCATCCACTCTATGATACAGTTCGCAGCACACACCGAACATGGAATGGTATAGCTCTTCTTCAAGCTTCACTCCACTATTCAGGATGATGCCAAACTTGTTTATCATATTGTTGCGCTTTTCCTGCTTAGTCAGATACTCGATATTGAACCGAACATCCGAAACAGTACGGATGAACTCCGCATCCGATAGCTCGGTCGCAGGAATGTAGTGATTCTTCCACCGAATGATGGCCGAAATCACGCTGAACTGCACCGCAGAACTACCGACCTTCTTTGACTTTTCATAGTTTTCAAGAATAGGATCAAAGATCGGCTGGAAGTTTCTGTAATCCAGTTTCGACGTAAAATACGTGCGAACCTTTTCCTCATTGATGAAGTAATTGATGATTCTCTCTTTCGGGAAGAGCGGAATGAAGTATTCCAGATAGGGCTGATGGGAGAGGATTTTCTTCTCCGTTCCGAACACAAAGTTTTCGTTCTCGAAAGCCTCGCGCGTCTTGGCATCATCCTTCTCTTGGAAGAGAGCCTTCAACTTCTCTTCAAAAGAGCCTTCTGTCAGTTGCAGCACCAATTCATCGATGTTCGCAGTGTATGGAAGCACATACGATAGCTCACCGCCAGCGTTGAACACGTCCAGCACATACGACAGGCGACGTGGAGAAATTTCCTCGCGCACAGCCTCGTCCTGCTTTTCCCACCATGTACAAATGGTGCGACCAATCGGACCATACTTCTTAAAGAAGAACTCATGGTTCACCACATACGGCATATGCACATGGATTTGGAAACGATCCCTTTGGGCAGGATCGAGCTTCTCCACGTCATAGCTATCGTCGTCATCCGGGTTGATGGCAGCCCAAATGATCTTCAAGTTCTTGAATTTCTTACCGTTGATGGACTTGAACTGGATTAGCTCCATAACAGCGTTACGAATCTTATCCTTTGCGCGGTTGTACTCATCAAAGAAGATGGCCTCAACCTCGTCGTTAGCCAGCATGCGCGGACGCACAAGGTCAAGATAGTGCTCGCCGGTACTCTCGTCCTTGATTTCCTTCGGAACGCCTACAAAGTCCACCCATGGGTCCATAGTAGGAGCCGAGAAGTATAGCCACTTGTCACCAAAATGCTCGTTGAATTTTTCCTTAACCGATTCGGTTTTACCAATACCACGCTTTCCAATGAAAAGAACGTTCAGATTGTTCTTGATCCAGAAGTCATAGTTGGCAGGAGAAGGGAGGTTGTAGTTCGTGCTCATGTATATCCTTGTTGGTTGGTTGTTAGGTGCGAAGAAGCATAACAGAACGAAAAGCGTTAAACAACTTCAGTTTTAATTTGCGTTTACCACAAGTTCATTTTTCCTCATTGAACTGTCCCACATTAAGTGTTAGCATGCGTCAACTGTCAACTCACTTAGGACTAGTATGAACGAAGAAATTATTGAAACTTCACCTGTCACAGACGCTCCTATTATCCAGAGCGTGTTCAACACGGTTTCGGCTATGAAGCATACCGAAATCGTTGAGCTATCGTATCATCTGCAAAAATATCATGCAATCTTCAACCGTTTCTTGAATCTTGGGACGCCGATGTTCGATACGCGACAGCCAACGGCTGCCGTGTATGCTGAACGGGAAACGGGCAGGTTCCTTTATCTAAGAATAAATCCACTTTTTTGGAGTTCCTGTTCGATTCCACAACGCATGTTTGTCATTGCTCACGAATGCATCCATCTTATCTTGGGGCATCTGGTGCGGCTGACTGATTTTTCCGATCATGAATTGGCAAATATTGCGGTCGATCTTGTCACAAACCATATGTGCGTGACGAAGTTTGGTTTTAAGCGTTCCGAAATTGATCCAGAAAATGCCTTCTGCTGGATCGATAAGTATTTTGAGCCGGAAGAAAACATTCCGCTCAATGAGACTGCCGAATTTTACTACAACAAATTGGTGGAGAAGAAGAACGCTGGTACTCTTAATACTGGTAGTGGCACATTCGACCAACACAATGTTCTAACACAAGAAGATATTGATGAATTTATCAAGCAAATGGATAAGTTCTTGAGCAACAAGGACAAGCAATTCCTAAAGAGTGTGTTTGCAGGCCAAGGCAATTCCGGCCAGTGGACATTCTATGATGTTGAAGTGAAAAAGAAAAAGAAATGGGAGACCGTTATCCGTCACTGGGTGCTGCAAACCATTGGAAGAAGGGAAAAGCCGGAAGACCAATGGGCACGAAAGGACCGCAGATTCCAATTCATTTCCAATGGGAAGAATGGTCTGTTTTTTCCTGCTGAAAAGGAATTCGATGAGCCATTGAAAGAAAAGAAAAAGACTAAGGTGTTCTTTTTCCTAGACACCAGTGGATCATGCCATCATCTTGGAGAACGGTTCTTCAAGGCTGCCAAGTCGTTGCCGGATGATAAGTTCGAGATTAGATTGTTCTGCTTCCATGACTATGTTGTGGAAACTGACATTACTGACAACAAAGTCCACAATGGCGCTGGTACCAATTTCCAGATCATTGAAAATGAAGTCCAAAGGATTCTCTCATCGGGAGAAGAGAAGGATATTGGCAAGCAGAAGTATAGCGTTTGGGTTATAACGGATGGTGCTGGTACTCCTATCAATGCTGCCAATCCAGAAAATTACAATTGGTTCCTGTCAGAAGACAATAAGCAATACATTCCAGAAAAATCTAATGTGTATTTGCTGGAAGATTATGAGTAATGCTATCCCCGATGCTCCCAAGCATCGGGGATTTTTTATATTAATGGACTATGCATGAATTCTAAAGAAATTAAGAAGCTAATCAAAAAAGAATGTGAAAAGCATGGAATCACTTTTCTGCATGTCAAGGAAAATTATGTTCTATGTGATGGAATAAAAACCAATGGATACTTTGACCAAGAGAATAGAGTTCTTGCAATTTCCACCACTAAAAACTGGTTAGAAACTTTAATCCACGAGTATTGTCACCTGCTACAATATCTTCGCCAAGATGAAGCATGGACTGATTGCGACGATGCTTGGCATATGTGGGAATGGTTGGATGGGATGAACTGTCATAAAAGGACACTCAATAAATCGATTAAGGCATGGCATCGATTAGAACTTGAATGTGAAATGGCAGCAGTCGAACTGCACAAACAATGGAATACTGGCATAAACACGGAAGAATATATACAGAAAGCAAATGCTTACACCTTGTTCTATTTTTATATTGGTGAATGCAGGAAGTGGTACCAAATTGGCAGGGAGCCATATTCCGTAAAGGAAGTCTGGGCTAGTATGCCCAAAACTTTTGATTACAATCATCCAGTAGTTTATGACAAAGTAAAGCCCTTATTTTCACTTTGTGTATAACCACTAAAAAATAAAGCCGGGAATCCCGGCTTTATTCTTATGAGTGATATGAGAAATTACTTGACCGTATTGTGGTAAGCCATTGCCCAAGGATATTTCTGAATTAGATCAGTATATCCACCAATCAAATTGTCATCTATGAATATTTGAGGGACAGTCTTCACTTCATGGCTGATTCCAAGAGAATTGATTCTATCCTGAATATCCTGCTTTGAAACATCCTTTCCCACAACATATTCGGTATAGGGCAATTTTGCATACTTGAATGCTTCTTTGGCTCTCTGGCAGTATGGACAAGTCTCTTTACCATAAATTTCTATTTTCATCATTCACATCCTATTTTATTCTGTTCTTCTATTTAGAATATTAGAAAATGAATGAAAAATCAACTGCCCTTTGGACGGCCAGTGATTTCACGGTCCTCGTCTTTGAACTTCTGGACTTCTGACAATTTCAGTAGATTGTCGCGGCGACCGGGTTCAGGTGAATAAGCCTTTAGTCTCTTTTCCATAATGAACTGGCGCACACGAGACATGCTCACACCAAGAATTTTTGCAGCTTGGGCAACAGTAACTTTGTCTCCAAGCTTGTCAGACGGAGGCGGTGCCTTCTCTGGCGTGGTGTCTTCTGTTCGTGATTCATTCAGTAAAGTATTTAATTCTTGCAATTTCATGATTCTATCCTATTAGTTCAAATGTTGTGTATTGCATACAAAATGGGTCCATTCAGCTTCATTGACAGACCAATGCTTTCCATTGACGTCAATGATTTGTGATATGGTATAATCCTCAAATATAGTTGATTTAACATCTTTTCTTTGAGATTTTAGATAATCCAGTTCCGATCTATCTAATGTATTCTTACATGTCACCAAATCATCATTGTGATATTTGGTAACATCAATAGTGCTTTGCTGTGCAGCGCACGCCGTTGTGGCTAGTAAAAATGTCAGAAAAAGTTTCTTCATAGATTTAAAAAATTATTATATTCTTATTTATCTTCGATCAAAAAAGTCGGAATAAATAATTTTATGACGAAAAGAGACAAAAGACAAGTATTTTCACTGGTTGAAGCCATATTGGCAATCTGTGCTCTACTTATCGGGCTAAGCATCTTTGTCCCCGTTTATATCCACAAATATAAGATTCAAAAGATCGAAAAAGATTTCTATGAAAACACCATCATGGATCAAGAATTGTACTCCAATGTTTACAAGAATTTTTGGAAGAAGTATGATAAGGTATTGAAAGTTAAGGCAGATTCGGACAAGAATAAGCACATTTCAGTTCAGGAACGAGAAACATTTGACAAGCAATTCTTTGGGAATCTTAACCTGACAGTTGATCCTAAGACAAAGAATATAAAGAAGGTAGACGACTCATATGCCAATCCAGATGCCCTGACATGTTATTTGAATAATTTCTATCCAGATAAGCCGTGGATCAAGCCAGTTTGTCCTGATTTATGAGGAATTTCGCGGCTCTGGAAACCATGCGAATCCCTTCATAAATGCCAAGCACACCGATGATCGTAATGAAGGCGCATATGCTGATTTCTATAGTGTACTTTCTATGTAAGAAAGATACTACTCCATAATATAGAACATACAGAAATAATAAAGCAAATATTGAGCCAATAATAACATCAGCATATGCGTATAACTTAATAGATTTTTTGTGTTTGTCGTCCATACACTTTCATAATTTTTGTCAACAAGTCATCTAGATTTTTTGATCCAGAATTCTTTATGATATCATTGTACTGTTTGATGACGTCTCTGCGAGAAAATTTAATTTCTGATAGAAACCCCAAGATGTTCTGTGCTATTTGATGCCGTTGTGCAGGGTCTGACAGATAAGCAAGGAAATATTGATCTTTTCGATTCAAATCATCTCTATCCTTCTGTAGAATGCCCAACATGGTGTTGTAATCGGATTCGCCAGAATTATTAGTCTTTTTTGCAGGTTCATCCATCTGTGCATTCTTTGAAGTGTCGAAATATCGGTCATCCAAAGCAATGGATTTATGGATATTCATCAACTTGAATGCATCAGGATCAGTATAGAAGTATAATGGAATGCCTCTATTGTTGCAAGTATTCTTTATGTCTGCAAGGACTTTTCCATGCTTTGGATCATCCATGTACTGCTTTGGAATGAAACAATGTACAGATTTTATGTATGATGATGCGTTTGGAATGACAGACTTATTTGACATTAAACGATCTTCATACTCATTATGAGTGTGCTTGTCAGAAAAATATTGAACTGGTGCACCTGTGAATTGCCGTTGGAGTTTGTTTCCATCTATAGAAAATATGAATACCGGATTTGTGGAATTTTGTAGTAAGCCATTGATAAAATAAGAGTTTTTATTTCTTGAAAAACTCATGAAATACAATTTGCCACGATTGATATTGTATTCTGCATCTCCTTCCACCACAGGGGAAAGCAGGAATTCATCATCTTTCAATATGTGGTAGGCATTCTTGAAATTCGTACCATGGTACAATTGAGATGACAGAGCTTCAACCAAATATTCTTTAAACGTTGCCATACTACTTGACTTTATGATAGAAATTATTTATGATAATAAAAGAAATTAGTGAATAGGACTGGACAATAATGAGTGAATTAAACATCAAGCTAGAGAATGATTATGTGTTCATCGAACAGATCAAAGTGGAAAAGAGCGTTACAGAAACAGGATTGATCGTCATTCAAGATAAGGTCAAGTTCCAAGATACTCTACATGGAAAAGTGGTAGCAGTCAGTGAGCATAGTCCTTACCCTACAACGGTTGCTGTTGGAGATATTGTTTACTTTACTGAAGTCGCATTGAAGACACGTACCAAGCTCAATGGAAAGGAATATGTTGTTATTCCTGAAAAGGAAATATTGGCCTACGAGCGAGCCTAACGCATGCGTTAAAAATGGGAGGATGCAACCATTCTCCCATTTTCAAATGTATGATATGACTGTCTGGTGGTGGGTATATTTAATAAACCGAATTGTTTTATAAGTTCAGAATATAGCTCACCGCTACAGACATGGTATCATGAAATTAAAAGGTCGTCAAGCCCAAAAACTTAAAATACTCCTAACGTGAATTTTCATTTCTTTGGTGTTCATCTTTTGATGATTGACCATCTCTGCGCATGCTGCTACACTTACCCCATCATCCACCATTAAATGTGCAGGGAACGAAAATGGATAATTTATTCGCAAAATACATGGCTTTCCGCTTCTTCTTCACCCTAGATTTGGGTGGATTCGTTGTGCTGGCCTTGGCGATGTTGGGATTTGTTGGATACATAATCCTAGATGTATGGGGGCTGCTTACTTTGATCGTATGCAGTGCGATTTTCTTACTCGTAATGCTTATTGCGAGCATTATCTTTATCCATTGGGTAAGGACTGCTGACACTCTAAGATTCCATAAGGTTAAGTAAATGGACACAGTTATATATTATGCGTGGGACAGGTATTGGTCGCCGTCCTATGATTACATCATTAACAGGATCGATGAAGAGAGCAAAGAGATTATCTCTGCCATCAAAAAGTATTTGGTAAGTCACGATGGGCAAAAGCACGTCGCAACGTTTTATTACAACAAAAATCTTTCAAGACAGGAGCAAGCATGATAGTCAATAATCGAGAGGGTGGAGAGATTATTTCCAATGGTGTGTCACAACAGAAAGTCTTTACGCTAAAGGCAAATGGAAAAGCTTTCAAGGCTTTGAGTGATACTCTTTACAAAAACAAGATTGGCTCCATCGTGCGAGAGCTATCATGCAACGCATACGATTCCCACGTTGAGGCGGGGAAGGCAGACGTTCCCTTCGATATCCATTTGCCAAATCATTACGAGCCAACCTTTTACATAAAAGATTATGGCGTTGGAATGAGCAGGGAAACTATCGAAACCATATTCAGTACCTATTTTGAAACCACCAAAGATGGCTCCAATGAAGGCATTGGCGGCTATGGTCTTGGTGGAAAAACACCATTCAGCATGGTCGATAGTTATAATATCATTTCCGTTTACAATGGAAAGAAGTATTTCTATACGGCAATGATCGATGAGCAGGACGTTCCTACTCTATCACTTTTCTCCGAGACTGATACCGATGAGTGCAACGGTGTGACCGTTGAAATGAATGTCGATAGTGGAGATTTTCATAGATTCCGCGATGAGGTTGAGGAACAGCTTAGATTCTTTAAGGTCAAGCCACGCATCCTTAACGGTGAAATTGAATTTGAAGACATTGAAATCGTTGAAGAATTCGGGAATATTAAAGTATTCCGTGAAACCCCCTCAAGTAATTTCAGGGGGATGTATATTGTGCAGGGCGGCGTGTGTTATAGGTTGGACAAAAACCAGCTTAACGATAAAGTCGCCGACAAAGAGAAGCTTAAAATCTTAAATGCTCTTGACGATTTTATTATGTTTTTTAACATTGGTGACATTGAAGTTACCATTAGCAGAGAAGATATTTCATATAGCAGGAGAACCATTGAATCCATTGAGAGATTCATTGATACCCATGTTCCGCTTATTGTTGATAAAATTAAAGAAAAGCTTGAAAGCGACGAGATCAGCATTTGGGATAAAATGGCATATCTCAATGATAATTTCCATATTGGAAAAATTGCCAGATTCTTGAATCTTGATGGTAAGGTCAAGGATAAGGCAACAAATTTCCACCCCCCGTATGGATTTAAAATAAAAGAGGACGCGCAATACATTCTATCCTATGCGTGGAAACATAAAGATTCAACGAGAAAGGGTTCGGGGGGGCATGTCATTGTACCCGACCACAACACCAAAATCATCATCAATGATGTGAAGGGACATTCCTTTAGAATTAAAGAGTTTTTAAAATCGCAGGATGAAGCCTCCCTATTTATTTTTTCCCACAGGGATGGCATCAATGCGGTGAATCAGAAATTTATTAACGGAATCAAATCCATGCTCGGAGGCTGCCAAGTCATCCGCGCATCGTCTTTGCCAGCACCTACCAATACTCATAGTGCAAAGAAAAAGACTGTGGTCGCTTATGTATACAGGGATACTGGAAACAATATCGGCTCACTGAACAAATGGGATAAGGTATATGATAAAGAAACTATGACGGATGGATATTATCTTACATATGATACGTATCCACGGGTCATTATTGATGGATATAATATCCGTAGTCTAATACATGAATTATATGTTCGTGGTCAGTTTGACAAGCCCATTTATTGTGTAAAAAGTGATAAAGAAAAGGAATTATTGAAAACTAATCCAAATCTTATCCCCATGAATGCTGCATTGGATAAAATCCTAGAAAAAATTATAAAGAAAGCTGATAAAGTGATCAATGTAGATAAATTTCTGCTATACTCTGAACTATTGACTCTATTGGATAATATTGAAACGCCATTACTGGATTTTGTGGCGGCAAAACGTGCGCATAAAATTTTTCCTAAAACAAATTACATTAATAAGTATTGCAGGTTGAGGCAGATTGCCCAAAAGTATATTGACAGATGCGAAAAGTCTTTCAAAGATAGAAAATATCATTCGCTTCTGGAAACTTACTCCAATAGTGGGTTAGTCAGAAATAGGATTTCCGAAAAATTGAATCAAATTAGCAAAAAGGTGATTGATGAGCATAATAATTGGGTTAACAAATATCCCATGCTAAAACTTCTTAAAGTTTATTACTCAATAGACATGATAGACGCATGCTATGTTGTTAATCAATATATGCAACTGATTGACATGAATAACCCATAACAGCTATAATGTAACCATAAACCTTCAAGGATTAAACAAATGTCTACTAATTTTGCGTATCAGATAAAAGAGAACAGTACCATAGTGATCTTTTCTGATGGAAAGCTCGTTACCATTGGAAAAAATGATATAAATTATGAAAAGGTTTTCAACGCCATAAAGATTGGAGACTATGAGACTGCATCTAAGGCTCTTAATATCAAGTCAGCGATTGCCGATGTTTCGGATGGCAGGGTCAGCATCTATGGTGATGATGTATATGTGGATGACCGAGTGCTGCCGGCAGCCGTGTCAAAGCGGGTAGCCGCACTGCTGAAAAACACTAATTTTAACATCAAGCCATTGTTTAGGGTGCTTGAAAATATTGAACAAAATCCAAACGATTTTTCCAGAAATGAATTGTATTTGTTCTTAGAGCATAATGATCTGCCATTTACACCAGATGGTTGTTTCCTTGCGTATAAGATGGTCGATGAGAATTATTACGACCTATATACTGGAACTATCCGCAACATGATAGGCGACAAGCCTGAAATGCCGCGTGAAGAAGTCGATCCTAATAGATACAATACATGTTCTACTGGATTGCATTTTTGTTCCTTCAATTATTTAAGTAGGGCATATTGTATGGACAATAAGCGCTATCATTTGATGGTAGTGAAGGTTAATCCTGCCGATGTTGTAAGCATTCCGAACGATTATGATAATGCCAAGGGACGTTGTTGGAAATATGAAGTTGTCGGGGAATTGGAACATTTTGACGATTCCTTGCCAAAAGGATATACGGATGAGTTTTCTGATGATGTGACTGAAAGTCCATTCGAGCTAGTTGCTGATGACTGGGGGTCTACTACTAATAGCGCATTTGAGAGAGTTAGAGCTATCCGAGCAATGCTAAAGAATGGCGCAACTCTGGCGGCAATTTCAAGAGCTACTGGGCTTTCACCGCGCCAAATCGGCAGAATCCGTGATGGCGAATGCTGGAAATATGTTGCTTAAATTGTAAATATAGATGAAGGGTAGAGGATTCTGCCCTTCATTTTTCTTTTGGAATTTTTGGTGTATCATTGAAGTGTAGATTGATTACTAAGAAAAAAGATGATCCAAATAACGGCATCTACTTGAATTCTGTGTCTTATTTCCTAAAGGCATTATTGGGGGAAACAGAATTTACTCACGTCAAGCACGTAGATATCAAGATGGATGCTGTCATGAAAGATGACGGTGAATGTTTCACGACCAAATTAAAAGATGGATCAATTAAAATCCGATTGAAAGTCAAAAAGGGCATGTCGTTCATTCAAACACTTGCGACACTGGCCCATGAATCCGTACATGCAAAACAATTCATTACTGGCGAACTAAGATTCACCAAATATAATGATTGGGTATGGAAGGGTAAGAACTATGGTGTAGACCCTTACAAGAACTTGACTCCCGATGACATTTACACTAAGCTCCCATGGGAGAAGGAAGCGTATTACAAAGAGAATGATCTAGTAAAAGAATACATAGAGTATTATTTCGAAAGCAATTCATAAGGACCATTTATGCTAAAGTCACCAAGTGGTGCCCGCCTTGTGCGAGAATATGGTTACATGATTACTGGTCATGGGATGTATTGGGTAGATCATAAAACCCATGTCAAAATTCAAGATGGCGCAATTTATAAGCTAAAGATTAAAGACAAAACGATTTATATTTCCAAAAATTGGTTTAAAGAGAATCGATTGCAAAGAAAATGAAAAGTTACGAGCGAACGTACATTAGAACGTTGCTGAACATTGCAACCAATCTCAACCATGGCATGCACTGGAAGCATGCTGCAATGCTTACCGATGGCAGGAAGATTGTTAGCATTGGCGTGAATAAAGCCAAAAGCGATCCTCTTCAAAAGAAATACTCGAAAAGACATACACCGGGGCACCCATATTCTGAATATCTTTGGATTCATGCCGAAGTCGATTGCCTTAAAAATGTCAGGATGGATTTCAAGCGCTCCACGCTGTATGTTATCAGGGCAGACAGCAAGGGAAATTTGCTTGAAAGTTGTCCTTGTGTTGGATGCCAATCTCTTATTAATGAGTTGAGAATTCCTCGCATTCTCCACAGTACCGCTGATGGGAAGATTGTGGAGATTAACAGAACCATTCATTCCAGATTCTAATTTAAGCCCAACCATGTTCAAACTCTTTACACCAAATGATGAAAGGCCATGGCGCAGTGAAAATTTTGCCATTGCTGTTTCTGGCGGCTATGATAGCATGGCTGTTGCATCTTTTTTCGTCAAAGGCAAGTATAAACCCACAATCATTCATGTGAATCATTCAACTGGGAATGATGCGGCGCAAGCCGTAGTGGAAGAATTTGCAAAGCTCCATGGGCTTAATGTGATTGTGCATACCATTAATCCGGTAGAGAAGCCCAAGAGAGAATCTTGGGAAGAATTTTGGAGAAATAAGAGACTGGAATTCTTCAAATCTCAAAATATGCCTGTTATCACTGGGCATAATCTGAACGATGCCATGGAGACATGGATTTTTTCTGCTATTAACGGTAATCCCAAGTTGATTCCGTACAGAAATGGAAACATCTATCGTCCTTTCCTTTTGACAAAGAAGGAAGAATTGAAAGATTATGCCGTAAGGAATAATATCAAATGGCATGAAGATAAGTCCAATGGTGATGTTCGATTTTCCAGAAACAGGATCAGACACAATATCATTCCAGAAATCCTAGCAATCAATGAAGGATTTGACACCACCATCAGAAATCTATACAATAGAATCAATACGGAGAATCAGAGTGGAACTACAGCAGAAATCAAAAACGATTGCTACAGATATTGTTAATAGTTTTATTGACAAGAACCACATTGATTTTGGCCGGGAATACATTCCTGATTACGTACTATCCAAGTTATTTGAGTACGAAAGGGAAGCTATCATTGATTTGCTGTATGGTACTATATTGTACGCCCTACGACCATCGGAAGAAAAAATTGATATCAATAATATCATTGATGAAATTGTTTTTTCATTCCACAAAATTTTCAGGCAAATTGGCCTTGATGAACCTGCCGTAAACAAAATCACTGGTAAGAAATTGCGTGTTGACATGCTGATTTGGCATGTCCTTCAAAGCAAAGAGCAAACATTTTTCAATCACATGGAATCATTCCTGAAAAAGAAATTGGCATCATATGAACAAGTTTCCTGAAACAAGCGTGTCGGCTTCCGCCGAAGACCCATCCAAGGAATTTTGTTGGACATGGTTTTGTATAACAACTAATGTATATGGGATGTGGTATCGAACAGAGAAGGAAGCCATTGACGCGGCTAACTTTGAATTCCATTCATTTTCAAGCCCTGCGATGGATCATTACAAAGTCATAATCATTAAGGCTACGACTGGCTATAACATTCATGAATAATGATATTACATGTTTTTATTTGGATGTTGCATTGCAGGAATCCCCAACTTATTCAAAAGTAATAAATGCAGATTATGAATGGCTGGAAGAATGCCATTCATGGATTCAACGTGCTTTTCCTAACTATGAAGAAAGTGTGATGGTTCCAGACTCCCCCGTTCTGGATGATGAAACATTGGACTTTTTGCAAAGAACTTGCAAAGAAAAAATTATGGATTTGGTTTTCAAGTATTTGACCCATTATGGGAGCATTACCCATCAAAATCACATTTACCATAACAATCTCCGAGTCACTCGGCTATTGAAATTCTTATCATTATTGGGGTATAATGATATGAAGAATGTAGTATACAAATATTGTTCAAATCATTTGCTCCATAATATTGGCTCCAATGATTACAATTTGAACAGTATTAGATTCTGGAATGATGCACTGAACTATAGGAGAGAACAATGAACAGGCACGAACTAACAGCCTATCTGGCTAATTTGAAATTTGACCAAGCTTCCAATATCAAGTTTTATGGACTATTATGGACACGTTTGGTGGAGGAAGGAATCCCGCAGGATGATGCAACGAAGATTGCATCGACAGTGAGATATGATTTCTCCAATGTACCGGAAGACGATGACAGTCTAAGCGAATTTGCCACAGAGTATGCTTCTTATGCAGAGAGAGTGTACCATGTGATGAAGAATGTTTTTCGAGTCAGAGATATCACTCCACTTCTTAAATATTTTGATGTTATTGAACTTAAAATTGACTCCCTCTAACAGGTAGATAATCATATGAGTAGCCTCATCGAAGTTGTTGAAAAGTTAGTCAATTACTATAATGCTCATGGGGTTGTGGTAGAGTCCCTCATGGATGATTTGTCCACGCATCTTGATCTTCATAAGAATTTTGGTGGAGGTCAGGAAACCCATAGCCATTTATTCGACATTAAGGAAGTTGATCTTGAAGATGTGTATAATGCCGAACAAACATTGACAACCGCCCAACATAACGATGAGGCATAACATATGAATATCAATGGGATGAATATCAAATTTGCACCGTCCGATAAGACGGAAACCTATCAGGATAAGATTGATCGGATTTTGGAGGTACTGGGCCATCCGGGTGCCTTCACAACCGATTGGTCAACTGTAACAGATTTCCTGATTCCATACCATGGTGGCATGGATGAAGCTGAATATCTGAAATGCGCGAAGTACAATGAAGAGAAAATTGCCAAGCTGGAAGAATTTGTCGGTTTCGATGTAAAAGAAACTGATGAACTGGTGAATATCGCAGAAAAGATGAGCATCGAATAATGAAAGATCAAATCCAGAAGGCCAAGATTCAAGCCATGAAGGATAAGGATGGTTTCAGGTCATCCGTGTTGGGTTCAATCTTGGCCGCAATCAAGCAGGTTGAAGTTGATAAACGAATTCAATTGAATTCGGAAGACGTTGTTGCCATTCTTAACAAAATGGTTAAGCAGCGCAAGGAATCCATTGATAGCTTTACGGCAGGAAACCGGCCAGACCTTGTTGAGAAAGAGCAACAGGAAATGCGTATCATTGAAGAATTCCTGCCAGAGAAGGCTTCTCTTGAAGAGATTGAGAAGATCATTCATGAAGCTTTGGAGTTTACCAAGGCCACTTCTATCAAAGAAATGGGCAAGGTTATGAACTTTGTCAAACAGAAGTTGAATGGTCGTGCGGATATGTCAGAAGTTTCCAATCTGATTAAATCAAAAATTGCTTCTTAATATCGCCTTGATCCGGGGTTTTAATGCTGTTATAGTGTTGTCACTTGGTAATTCTACTCCAAACAAAGGACAATTATTATGAATAATGCTGCCACAACTACAGATATCGATACAACGGTCGTTGAGACTCAAAACAGTGCTCCACAGAAGCGGAGAGGCGCAAAGCCGAATCCGAACAGCAAGTACAATCTTGCAAAGAATATCATGCTTAGCCTTCCGAAGGACAAGCTTAATCGTAAGGATGTTCTAGCCATTCTGGAAAATGATCTTGGATTGAGCAAGGCCACGGCTAGCGTCTACTATCATACCATTGTGAAGACTATTAAGTAATGTCAAATACATGGTTCACTTCTGATATTCACGAATGGCACCATAACATCATCAGGTATTCCAATCGTCCATTTTCTTCTGTTGAAGAAATGCGGGTGTTTATTGTTTCAAACTGGAACACCCACGTTAAAGAGTACGATCATGTTTATATCCTTGGTGATGTTGGGTTTGTGCCGTATGAAAAATTGAAAGAATTTCTGTTGGGATTGAATGGCATCAAGCATTTAATCATCGGAAACCATGACAATAATCTAGTGAAAAATCGGAAGGATTTGGAAGACAATAAGATTTTTAACACGATAGATTATTACAAGGAACTGTCCTTCGACAAACAGAAGATTGTTCTATGCCATTATCCGATGCGATCATGGAATGGATCAAACCATGGATCGTGGATGCTGCATGGACACTGCCATGGGGCATTGCCGCCGCATGGGAAATCTGTTGACGTTGGCGTGGATTCTCCCTATATCACCGGCAAGCCAGAATACCGCCCATTCTCATTTGCAGAAATCAGACAATTCATGGAATCAAGGGATATGGTGCAAGATTACGCCAAATAACCCATTAAAACAATAAGAACATTCTAAATGATTAAAAATCTACCAGAATACGTGATTCAATGGGCAAGGAATGTTGCCAAGAAAGAGAATTCCATCAGAGTAGAGATTCATTTCTACAAAGATGCTGATTGCACGCAATTCAAATCTAAAAGTGGATTGACATTTGATTGGAATCTCGAATTTCGTGGATTGGATGGGTATTCCATTTCCATGGAAAAGTATATCATTAAGCTTCTGAAATATTGTAAAAGATATTACAGAATTTTCATCGATGGAACAGATATATTTGAGATTGAACAACCGGCGCTTCCAGTGCAAGAACCGCCTGCACAATTACCACCAACCATAACTTTACCAGAGGAAAAACCATAATGGAAATTCTAGAAAAGTATCTTAAAGTATTATTCGCGGGATTCGCAATTCTGGCACTAGCCATCTTGACATGCGGGGTAGAAGCATTTATGCTCTATATTGCGTGCATGACAGCATTCGTCATTGCGGTCATTTTGTTCACGGTATTCAGCCTTGGAAAAACTAAAACCCATGATTAACACCGAAGACAAATCTTTAGTTGGTCCCTTGTACACAGACCTAGAAGGAATTCTGGGTCTTGTCTCTAATGGGGATGATATTCTTACAATTGAAGAAAGACTCGACAAGCTAAAAGAGTCTACAGGAGCCATTGTTGACAAGCTTCACGACGAAGAATCCATAAAGGAAATCGTGGAGATGATTGTCATCCTAGATCATCTGATTGAGATGGAAAAGGTTAATGAATGAATTCTTTATCGATCATTCTGACATTGACGGGTATGGATGCTTTACCCGGAGAGCGATAAGCGAAAGTGAACGATTTACGTTCACCGTTTTGCCTGTAAACAAGCCCCACAATCTCGCCAAACAATGCTTCCCCCTCAACAGGGAGCAATCATGTATCGTTTTGTCAGAATTTAGTTACTGCAATAGCTCAAAATCTCCAAATTTTAGAGTGACTTTGGTCGATAAAATAAATCGGACATTTACTTTTGAAGCATTGCGGGATATTCTCCCCTATGAAGAAATCACAATTGATTATGGGTATCAAGATGAAACTGGATCAAGATGAAGTAGAAGTTATTTGCAAAAACTGCAATTCTTATTTGTGGTCGGTATCCAAAGCGGAAATGGTGGATGCACACCATTTACTCACAGATGAGGCAAGGAACACCTATGTTCTGATTGCCTGTCCATGCAAACGTGATCCACTTGGGCATTGTACAGGAATTTACAAAACAAGATGAGATGTAATGCTATTGACAAGGTGCTATAATAGAAATATTATAAATAATAATCTGAAACCAAATAAAATTTAGTATCAGTTATGGAGACTAACATAACTTGACGGAAACGTCACATAGAAGCAACTGTCGGATATCAAACTGCATAAAGTAAAACCGACTTCAGGTTTGCTTGAAGTCGGTTTTTTATTGCTCACAACGTAACATTGGCGCTCACTCCAACCAACCAAAAATAAAAGGAAAACACGATGAAACAGTTTATAACTGCTGTAGTCGCCGCATCCTGCTTATTCGTAAGTGGCTGTAGCGTAGTAAATAGCAAACATTATGAACCATACAAGGTAGACGTAGGATACAAATTTAATTTTGAGATTAAAGATGATCCTATCACTCTATACAAACCAACCATAAAAGTGCCAGTTATTCATCCAACGGATGCAAATTGTTTGGCAAAGGTTATGTATTACGAAGCTGGTGGAGAATCCATTCTAGGAAAAGAAGCCGTGGCATTCGTGATTATTAATCGAACCATGAATTCCAAATACCCTAATACGATCTGTGAAGTTGTAAAACAAAAGGTTGTTATTAACAGGAAATCACATTGCCAATTCTCTTGGTATTGCGATAATGGGAATTACAAGTTGCAAACCCTCATTGATAATGCAGTGTACAAACAGTGCTTGGAATTAGCCATGTCGATCCTTTCAGGAACTATTGACAATTTCATCCCTAAAGCGTTATCATTCCATGCGTCCAGAGTACAGTCTGGATGGACCAAACGGGGCATGGTCAAAGTTGCCCATATCGGTAATCATATTTTCTACACGGAAAAATCTTGATATGAAACCCAAGTACCTGATTCAAGTTTTTAAGAACTTCAATTCAGTGCAACCATTGTATGTTCAGACCTTTGAAGATACTCAAGCCATGGAGCAATACATTCAGAAGAAGACCATGGCTGGCATGGTGTGCCATAAATTCGTTTATGATACCACCTATGTGTTGCAGAACCAAATCGTAACTTCCCCAGTAAACTAATTAGGAAATAATAAATGAAATACTATAGTTTTCACAACCGTGGCACAATCTATTTCTTTAACCCGGAAAAGACCGCATACGATATCAGAGTGCAGAAGAAGCAAACGGCTCTGGAATTCCATACAAAGCTTGTGCGGGATGCTGATGATCCGGCGGTATTCATCCTCGATGACCACGGTAACATGATTGTACGTAGTAACAAGCCGGTTTCGCATGTGCCAATGGCTGAATATGAACGATGGAAGAAAAAGAACAAGAAAAATAAGTAAAAATAAATATTTCCACCAATCAAACTTTTAGGAGAGAAATTGTGCATTTGAATAGTAACATTTTAAATCTTCTTGATATTGATTCTTCTGAATTTCTCTACAAGAATTCAGTGCAGTTATACGATAAGACCAAAAAGCAACCTTTCGGCAAGGTGAAGTTTGAAGGTGGAAAGTATCATTTGATCGTTGGGGATTTATCCTTATTGGAACCCCAACGCTATTATGATTAATCCCTATGATTACGTTGGAAAGATCATAGGCGTTTCCGATGGACGCTTCATCAGGATTGAAGCGTTCCTCGATGGTGATTTAGAAATATTTTTCCTAGTACGATGGCTTGACACGAACGAGGTATTCTGCGAATATCCCGACAAAATTCTCGAACTGCTTAGGAGCGACAAGTGTTAAAGAAAAGGCCAACGCATCTGATTTATGCTATGGCTGGCATCTTGATACTTGTTGGTATCCTTTTAGATGTAAAAGAAGTATCTGAATACCTTGACAAAATTCTCGAACTGCTTAGGAGCCACAAATGATGAATCTGTTAAAGAAATCCCCCATCCCTATGTACGTGTTTTTTATTGTCGTTAGTATCTTGAGTATTGCTGTCCTTACCATCTTAGATATCCATCGCATGAACAGAGATATTGAAATTCCTCTAAAAAGCTGTGAGGAATTCTGGAATGAGCCATGCCAGTTTGCCGCAGTACCAAAGTCGATCTATCCAAACTTTGATCCAGCCTACTACAAGTCTGTGAAGGAAGGAATGGAAGAATTGAAGAAAGAGAATCAGCAGTAAAAAGGTTAGAATACTGACTAGAAAAAGGGCATCTTAGGATGCCCTTTTTTGTTTTCGTTTAATAAATAAAGATAAAACTATCCCTATGACGGAAGATCAACTCAAACAACTCAAACAAAGGATTAGAGAATGCTTGAAGACCGGCAATGAGAGGTTCAAGGCAAAGTCCAAGATCAACACGATCAAAGTTATAAAGTCTGCCAAAAACTATCTAGGAAAGGCTGGATGGAATAAAAGGGATGGATGGTTCGTTTATTTTTCTGAAATTGGTCTGAAAACAGATTTTGATTTTGTGTTGAAAGAGATTGTTCCCCATGAGGTTGCCCACATCATCTCAAATTGGCTGTACATAAATGACATGCCGAACGGGGATGACGGCCACGGTGAAGGATGGAGGACCATAGCGAAAAGCCTAGGAAGCTCTGGCAACCAGTATGCACGTCACCCCACCATGAAGCTGTCAGGCTTTACCTACAGGACTTCCGGTGGGAACCTAGTGACCCTCAACCCGGATCAGCACGAACAATTGCAGAAGCAATTTAAAGTATTCAGGGATAGCCAAGGCAACACGATCACGGCATCTGGATACATAAAAAATAAAAGCACGGCGTGATACCGTGCTTTTATGATGTTGGCAATTTGATTTACGATCTTACCAATCACTATCCCAATCATCGTGATTGGAGTCACTAGTCAGTTCATCGATTTCCTGCTCAATATCAGCAATCTCACCATTGATTTCATCAACAATGTCGGACGCATCGACCCATGCTTCATATGCCGCATCCACTTCATCTTCGGTATAATCATCTTCATGATCTACCATATTATCGTATTTCTCTTTCGCTTCCCTTTCAGCATGTTCGGCTGCGACCAGTTCTTGGCTAAGCTTTTGGAGTTTAGAAGTTAGATTGATAAGATTGCTCATATTTGAATCGAATTCCTTTAGTTTAAATGTGTATATAATTTAAAAGAGTTAATGGCTATTGTCAATAGCTTTTTTGTGTTTTTGGTTTCTTTTGTAATCATTCTTGCGATCACGATGGACTGCGCATCGATTGAATTTCAATGCGTGTTTGGCGACCAAGTTTTTGATTTTTTGTTTGGTTTTCATTGCTATCATCTCGAATGATAATTTATTTAGAAATATATATCATAATTCAGTGGCAATTTCCATCATGATGCTCAATCAACAGCAGCACGCTAATGATAAACCACATGAGAGCCATGATGAGTTTCCATTTGCTATGCTTATGTTCTTTGTAAGAATGCCAGAACGACCATGTTCCGCCTATGGCCGCAATGATATGGAACAGAAAGTGTAAAATGATGGATATGTTTAGTATGTAATCTAGCATAATATGTCTGAATGTTAAATAAACGGCGGGGCATTACAGCCCCGCCGTCACATTACTTCTTTTTCTTATCCGTGGGAGCCTCAACCTTTGCGCGTTTCTTTCGCGGAGAACTCTTGGTGCCATCCTTGAATTTGTTATATTCTGGACCACGAATCATATCCCTGTAAACGGCTCTTTCCGCTGGCGTCTTGGCCCTTGCCATATACATTTTAATCTGCCGGATGGGCAGGGGAGATTCGTAGGGTGTGCGATAAGATGATTGTTCACTCATTGTCATTTTTCCTATGGTTGTTTAAAAATTTTAAGCCAGTGTCAAAGCTTCACGTTCTTCTTCCACGGCATCCACATCATTGGACAGGCCAAATTCCTTGTAATTGGAAATCATCCATTCCTCGAAATTGACCTGTTTACCGCGATACAGAGCCATGGTAATGCCGAAAATGATTTTCGGCAATTCTTTTTGCGCATCGATGGCGAACGTCTTGACGTCCTTTGCCTTATGTTCTTCCACATATTTCACCGCACGATTTACATAATCATTGTAAATCTTTTTCACCTTTTGTTCCATCATGTCAATTCTGCCAAGCACATATGGATCATCGTTGAACAGACTGCGAATATCATCTTGCGCTTGATTGACCACGCATTCAAACAATTTGCGATCAGAATTGATATCATCCTTGGCTTTGTGTGCAGACACATACCAATTCTGCTTATGTTTTGTCAGCATGCCATCTGCAAGGATGACGAATCCTTCCCGTCCATCATTCATGGAAGGAATGTTCTCAATGAATTCCAGAATTTTGTCAGACGGAATTTCATCCATGATATTCTTTACGAGATATTTCTCGCAGTTGAATTTCTCCATTTCCTTTTTAAGCTTGGAATAGGGCATGGTTTCACCCGTGCGCAAATCCCTCGCACACAACACAGTCAAAGATTCGTTCTGAACTGGGACCACGATGCGAAATTGCGGCGCACAATATTCAAGACTTACTGAATATTTTTCAATAAGCGTCATATGAATAAGAAATGTGTACAAATCCGAATGCTCATTCCGATAGAGGAAATCATTTGCCGCATTGGCCTGCTCGGAGGTCAGTGAAGTTTTGCTCTTCAACCGAATTCCGCCCGTAGACGGCCAACGGTAGGCAGTCATCAGGCTGCCATCCATTTTTTCCATAATAAGTTCGGTTTTGGAAAAATCCACATCCATGACCAAAGGATTTTCCTTGTTATTGAAAAATTTCTTTGGAGGAAGCGCGGCCAATTCCAATGGGGTTCCATCAGAATCAATTCTGAACATGATTCCACGAGACTCAAGCGCATTGGGCTTCAAGAAATCCGTATACGATGCCAGACGATAATTGAACACTCTGAAATGCTCACCATCAAGCAAATGGTCAACATGGTAGAACGAGGAATCTTCCTCTGCCACCAATGCCATTAAATCTCGATACAAAGTTTCTTGAATGCGATTCATGATATCCTCGGAATTATTTAAATTGAGTCACAGGCAATTATGGTAGCATGCCAGAGAATACCAGTCAACTTAAATGCTTGCTACGTGGATATAATCGAGATATTTAAAATGACCACAGGTGAATTCTTCAATGGTCACGTTCAACGCATCTTCGATAAAAGCTAATACATCATTATAACTTTCATTTTGGGAAGCACTATATTCATCCTTGAAAAAATTGAGTCTCAAAATTCCAGATTTATTGGAATATTCAGAATCACATTTTTTATCATGCTCAATATTGAAATCAAAAGAAATATAATGCTGAAATATATTCAATATATCGTAAAATGCCACATGGAATTCAATTTTACAAGGGCGAATTTTCTCTATCCAGTATAGAATATCTTTTGGCTTGCATGGCGTGATATATTCATACGCCAATAATTCTGGACAGGAATTCATGATTATTCCAAATTAAATATAATGGAAATCATTATCTGTCAATTCACCGATACTTTTCTGTGTGAAATCCTCCACCCAAGAAATAATATCGTTGTACACCACGCACCAAGCTGATGAAAGATGATATGTTGAATCTGATCTGGCTGGAAATAATTTTCCAATTGAAACATTTTCGCTATAATTATCGAACCAATAAAAAGTCAAATGATTTTTCTGACTGAAATAATAACTTCTTATTTGGAGAATATCTGGAATATCTGTAATATTGTATCCAATGGTTTTTTCATACCTAACCAATTTCATACGAAACAGGTTATTGTAAATTGCTCGAATGTGATCAAAACACATAATTTCAAAATGAGATGCATCACATTCCTGATTGTACTTGTTAATACCAACACTTTCGATCATAACTCACCAAACCACTAAAATTTATTTCTCTGGATCAAAATTAAACCTAAATCCAAGAAATTTTTTAGTAGATTCCCAACGGGACAAGAAATCATAATGATTCATGGATTGAGAATTCCCTTCATCGGGTTTAACTGGAATTCTCACAACATTCTGATTTTTTGCACTATGAAATCGAATAACCCGATGACAATGCAATGCCCGGTTTCTCAATTTTTCTCTCTTGGATTTATGCAAATATTTTCCGCCATTCAAAAGCTTGAAAATCTTTTGATATTCGTTCTTGCTGTATTCGTTAATGTCAATTACCATAATAATCCAAATGCCCGTGTTAATAGAATATAGAGTGGAGTTAGAAATGAGGAAGAAAAGAGAATAAGTAAAATCAACAGAATTAATTTTAATATATAATCTTTTTCTGGGTTATAGGATGACATATGATATCACATATTATAATCCTATTTATTGCCAATCTTTCAACATTTTTGCATACGCCTTTGGTTCAAAAAGTGGATCGCTAATGACTGGAACTTCGTTTCTGAAAAGAATGTTGCTAGAATGCATATCAAAATTTGAAGCTGTTTTGTTTTTAATTTGCCTCAATGTTTTGAAAGTTTCCTTAAGTTTCTTTGGAGAAGTCTTTCTCAAAAGAACATTTCTCGAATTGAACTTGTAAAAGGCTTCATCAAAAAACTTTTCTGCCTTTTTACGATTACATGTCAATCTTTCCATGACGGCCAAAGAGTATTTTCCGACTTTGGTCAGATGATACACCTTTGGCAGAAATTCATTATTATGATGATTATCAAGGCAGAATTTCAGAAACTCATAGGTTCCTTTTGAAGTTGAAGTTTTGAACACTTTCAAAACATACTCGCTGCTTCCTTGGAATTTATACACAGTACAAAAGGAACCATATGAAAAATACTTAATTTCATCCGACAATGAAACATTTATGCGGGGAGTATCTATTCTCTTTATTTTATTTACTTTATTAATAATTGAGGAAAGATTTGTTGCACCCATAATATCATCGGCTCTCTGTTAGACAAGCCAATGATATGTCATTTTACGGCGCAGCGTCAATCACCTTTCTTCCTGACAACCTGTTTCATTTTAGTTCTATGGTTTGCTGCCAAATCGGCATTCCGCAATTTATATGGATCATATGGCTCATGATTCCATTTTGGATGATCCAATTTATATCCATCCTTTCCAAGCAACATGATATCGTGATATTCTTGATCCTTATCCATTAATTGAATGGTATGGGGATTAATTCCACCAATATCAAAATAATCCAATGGGAATTCCCATGGACCAATGGTCAATTTTTCATCATCAATGACAATATTTTTATAAATGGTGCCATTGACGCTTGCAGCGGTTGCAGTTCTAAAATGATCCAATATTTCTTTTGTAGATATATGTCTAGCCATGATAAGTCCAATTTCTTATTTCATTATTTATTTGATGAAAATTATCTTTAATTTTTAAGCATTTTTCAATAATTCCAATAATTATTCGGAATAATTAAAAATTAATTATCAAAAATTACCAAAAATTCCGAAAAATACCCAAATAATTAAAATAAAATCACCATAATTTTTGATAATTATGGTGATTTTTCACAAATTATTTTCAATTTTTTCAATATTTTCAAAATAATTCTTCCAATTTCTTTATGGTGTCAGAAGCACTTTTATGCAAAATTCCAATGCCACCTGCTTCCACCCATGGAATGATGGATTTATCCCTGTCATCAATCAAGATGGCCTTCTCATGGGCATACTTGGCCTTGTCGGCACTCTTTCTGACAACAATGCAATCCATGAATGGATAATGCTCCCTGCTCCATTCTGTTTTCTGCTGGCCCGCATCCGATGGCGTATAACCACTGGCTGTCAGGAATTGCAAGGAACGGCATCCCAATGTTTTCAAATGATTGATCAAATCATCGGCATCAGGCATCTTGGGCAAGTATCGAAAGAACTTTTCCACATGAGAATCATGCTCTGTCAATCTTTTCCAGAATTCTTTCTTTGATTCAAACGCATGCACAGGCTTTCCGAAGATATCAAGCACCCTCCGATCAAACGCGGCAATCACTCCATCAAGATCAACAAAAACATCATATTCCTTAAGTTTCACATCCATATCCTCTAAAACGCTCTAGGAAGCTCTCCAAGCGTCGCCCAGACCCACCCCAGTAGTGTGCCATTCCCTACACCCCGGAATTCGATTCTGGATCATTCTGCGCAGGATTTGGCAGGGAGGAAACAAAGCCTTGGAACCTCTCCCAACTGTCCACCGATACAAGCCATGCTCCAACCAACAGGACAAACACCACGATTCCTGCCAAAATCAGTGCACACAACTCTCCCACAGACGATGCATTCCTCAAACTGATCGTGATGGACCCAAGCCATGCACCCAGGACCGCATCAATCATCCAGATTGGCAGCATGAATCGCAAGCATCCCGCTCCAATCGTCCACCATCTCTTCAATCTTCTCTTCATGTCTCACCTGTCCTGAAACTTCATCAAGAATCCATTGGAGATGGCCTTGAACGAAAACAATCCATCATCCCTTTTGAAGACGATTCCTTCCCGTGTGGGAGCAAACAAGGATGGCCCTTCTGCCAGATTCAAGAAATCATCCACCGTGAAATCATTTGGAATCACCCTGCGATCCACCACCGGAACCATCTTCAAGGTTGCCCCACATTGATTCAAGGCTGCGATGGTCTTCTCTCGCTCATCCCAACCCATGAAACATCCCGCATCAATGTCAAACACATCAAACACATAGAAATCCAATCCAGAAATCTTTTCATGATTCCCCTGAATGCCTTCTCCAATCAACTCACCCTGCAAGGCCAAACGCTTCCCATACCCTTCCAAGGCATCCAGAATCCTCTGCTGTCTCGCCACTCTCCAAAAAGCATTCCCTTCCGTTTCCTTCAATTGGAAATTTCTGGAACACACTCCACCACCATTCCCATCCCAGAACACCGTCATGCTGCTCCCATCCAATTTGATGGAACACTCGAACAGTCTTCCCCGAATGTCTGAATCAAGCCGATCCACCAGATTCTGAATCCTCTCCTGATCCGTCTTTGGAATGAATGCTGGAAACGATCCTGCAATCTGCCCCGCCAATTGCGCAGGAATCATCCTCTCCCATTTCTCGATCCCCAACACGCCAGTGACGTCATCACCCTCCTGACAATCACTCAATTCTGGAAACATTCCCACAGGGAGCATCAATCCTTGGGACAAGCATCCCCTCAACTTCATGGTCCGAATCCGAATCCCACTCTTCCCATTCCATTGAATCACATTCTTGGACAAAAAGGAATAGCGACAATCCCCCGCAGGGAGAAAGGAATCAATCTCAAAAAACACTCCCATCTCTCCCACGGAGAACTCACCCTTCTTCACCACACATTGCCATCCATCGATCTTCGCCAACTCAATGAAATCGGCTCCCTCAATGGGAACCAATCCCCGAATCCTGCGAATCGATGCCAACTTCCGCACGATATCCATCACAGTCACTCGGTCATGATCATGAAACAGCCTTCGGTGAATTCCTCAATGCTCATCCCAATCCGATCCTCAATCGCCATCAACCACCGATTGTAATACTCCCTCTCTTCATCAGAAGAAAATTGAGCATGCGGAGAAATCGTAACCTCTCTCTTCGATGTAGAGGTTGTGTAGTTGAAGATGATGTAAGGAATGTTCGCCATCCCATTGGTGCCATTCCAATGTCTCTTCACGAAGTAAAAGACGACTCCCGGAGAATTGATGAATTCCTCACACGAAGTCTTGTAGAAAGACTTCTCACCCGCAGTATCCGCAGTCTTGCTCTTCTTTGTTGCCATAAGTTCAGTTCCTCATCAGGTTTGGTTAAAGGTTGTAAATTGCATTATAGGGATCAACACATCATCCGTCAATAGTGAAAAAGCCATCCGTGAATTCCTCAATGCTCATGCCAGAAAGATTCTCAATCTCTTCTAGAATGGAAGAATCTTTCAGTCCATCGCTTTCCAGACAGAAGGTGCCATCATCCGTCTCATAAATCAAGAGCGCACGATGATGAGCCATGTCCACAGCAAAGTCAACAGTCTTGATCATAGAAAAAAGAATGATCCTTCCGTAAAGGAATCAATGGATTGTTTAACAATGTCTTCAATGAGAACCATAAGATCATTGTGAGCCATGGATCGAGAAGGAACAGTCAATGTCTCAAAATCAAGATAATAGCCATAGATGTGATCGATGATGGAATCTTTCTTGGTAACACATAAGAGGAAGGCATGGGAAATAATCCTATCTAATGCCATTCTCTTGTTGAAGTAGATGCCATGGAAGATAAGATGATGTTTTTCATGGAAGAAGGATTGGAATAATAAAGGGTTTCAATCATGAAAGGAACCTTGTTTGAAGCAGGATTAATGGAAGCATGGAAGAAATGGAAGGAAAAATGTAAAGAATGCTTTACATCAGGATGGCGAAAATGTTCATCAAATCCTTATAGAATCTAGTTTAGAAAATAATGGAAATATTGGGAAAAGATGAGAAGAATGTAAAGGATGATTGATGTAAAGGATGTGCAAAACATTATTTTAAATATATTACTGGTATGAAAATTTTTCCATATACTTCACGTTTTTTCGCATGTAAGTCATTGTTTTTATTACACTTTTTGAAAAAAGTGTTCGACACTTTTTCAACCATTCCTTAACGATTTTTTCACATTTTCTTCACGTTTTCGTTCACTTTTTCTTAAAGATTCGCCCACAATTGTTGACTTTTTCTAAACATTCCTCCATCTTTCCCACCACTTTTTGTATCTCCTATAGGGAAAAAGTGCATACTTTACCCACTTTTTGCCCATTTTTGCCCAGATTGTTCTCTAAAATGGTACAAACCATGGCTTTTCAATATAAAACCCACCATTTTGTGTCATTTTTGACAACAGTCTGTTCATTCTGCTCTAGTATAGCATGGTTAAAGCCTGTAAAAGTTATATCTCCCATAGGGAAAGTTATATCTCCTATAGGGAAAAAGTTCATATTCGACAGTTATTGTTCACTTTTTGTCAACAATAAGCCCATTTTGGTCATTTTTTAAGCAGATTGTTTCATTTTTGTCAACAATCTGGTCAAAATGGACAAAAATGGATGGATTGTGGGCTTAAACATGGCTCAAAAAGTGTATTTCCAGCCGAATTTTTCCATTAAACCCCCCATTTTGGTCAAATTTTGATCAAAAAATGATCAAAATCGGTCAAAAAATGCTCAAAACCTGCATTTAGCCGTCTAAATGCTGTAAAACATGGATAGAATGGCTGGAAAATGGATATTCCCCGCCGAATTTTTCCATATACGGGGTGATTGTAGCATGATTGTACCCATTATGGAACATAGAAGAGACATAGAATGTAAAGCATCCTTTACATCTAGAGATATGATTCATGGCTTGTTCAGCATCCTTTTCAATCCATGGATCATGTTTGCCAGCATGTTTCTTATAGATAGGAGTGCCATGGAGATAGAGATGTTCCATGGACGAGAGAAGTTATATCTTTGATAGATGAGTGTACCATTTGGAGTATACCATGCTTCATATCCATCAGAATTTTTATAATGGATTAGATTCCCTTTATTATCGTATTCCACCCATTGTTCAAAGCCATTAGAATCTCTTCTATAAATGAGCTTGCCATTGAGGTCATATTCTTCGATATACAGAATGTTATTGTTCATGGATGGATGCCATAGAGCTTATCATATTGCTCTTTAGAGATTTCATTTCCATTGGAATCATACCATTCTTCATGCCCATAGGAATTTTTATAATGGATTCTATTTCCTTGGTCGTCATATTCCCACCATGCTTCATATCCATTAGAAGCTTTGTAATGGATTTCATTTCCATTTACATCATATTCATGCCATGATTCAAATCCACGAGAATCCCGCCAATGGATGAGATTTCCTTTATCATCATATTCTCTCCATGATTCAAATCCACGAGAATTCATATAATAGATAAGATTTCCATTATTGTCATATTCCCACCACAGTTCCAACCCACTAGAATCTTTTCTATAAATGAGCTTGCCATGGAGATTATATTCTCTGATGAGTAAGATGTTTTTCATGGATGGGCACCATGGAGCTTCTTGTATTCCTCTTTGGAAATTTTCCTTCCATCAGAATCATACCATTCTTCATATTCATACCATACTTCATATCCATAAGAATCTTTGTAATGTCTTAGATTCCCATTGGAGTAATATCTATACCATGCTTCAAATCCATTGGAGTTTCTCTTATAGAGAAGATTGCCATGGAGATTATATTCTCTGATGAGTAAGATGTTGGTCATAGAAGGATACCATGGTCGTCATATTCCACCCATGTTTCCTTTCCGTCAGAATCCCACCAATGGATTCTCTTTCCTTTATCATCATATTCAGCCCATTTCTCATATCCATTAGAACCCTTATAATGGATGCAATTTCCTTTTTCGTCATAGTCATACCATAAATCTTCTCCGCGAGAATTCTTATAATGGATTCTCATCCCATAGGGATCATACTCATACCATGCTTCCCACCCATCAGTTCTTCTCTCATAGATGAGATTGCCATGGAGATTATATTCTTGAATGGATAGAATGTTATTGTTCATGCATTGGCTCCATAGAGTTTTTCAAAATCCTCTTTGGAGATTCTCCTTCCATTGGAATCATACCATGATTTATCTCCATTAGAATCTTCGATATGGATTATCTTTCCTTTATCATCATATTCCATCCATGTTTCAAATCCAGAAGAGTCTTTGTGATGGATGCAATTTCCTTTATCATCATAATTCCGCCATACTTCATATCCATCAGCATCTTTATAATAGGTTCTATTTCCATGACTATCATATTCTCTCCATATTTCATATCCATCTGAACTCCACTCGTAGATCATGTTTCCATTGAAGTCATATTCTTGAATGGATAGGGTATTGGTCATAGATGGGTACCATATAGCTTATCATATTGCTCTTTAGTGATACTGTTACCATCGAGGTCATACCATTCTTCATTTCCACTGGAATTCCTCAAATAGATTAGCTTTCCATTGTCACCATATTCAGTCCATGATTCATATCCATTAGAACCTTTATAATGGATTGTCTTCCCATTATCAGTATGTTCACTCCATTCTTCATATCCATTAGAATTCCGCTCATGGATGCAATTTCCCTTATCATCATATTCAGACCATTGTTCAAATCCATCAGGAAATCTTATATAGATAAGCCTTCCATGGAGGTCATATTCTTTGATGAGTAAGATGTTGTTCATGAATGGACTCCATAGAGCTTGTCATATTCCTCTTTGGTGATTTGCTTTCCATTGGTATCAAACCATTCTTCAATTCCATTACAATCTTTATAATGGATTTCATTTCCGTGGGCATCATATTCCCACCATTGTTCAAATCCATCAGAATAACTGGCATGGATTAGATTCCCATTGGAATCATACCATTGTTCAAATCCATTAGTATATCTCCTATAGATAAGATTGCCATGGAGATTATATTCTCTTACAGATAGAATGCTAATGACCATGGATGGATACCATAGAGCTTATCATATTGTTCTTTGGAGATGCTCCTTCCATTGGAATCCCACCATGATTCAAATCCATAAGAATTTCGCTCATGGATCAGATTCCCGTTGGCATCATATTCATTCCATATTTCAAATCCATCAGAATATTTCCTATGGATTAGCTTTCCATGGAAATCATATTCCCACCATGCTTCATATCCATCAGAATCTTTATAATGGATTTTATTTCCATTCTCATCATATTCATACCAGCATTCATCTCCATCAGGATATCTCCTATAGAGAAGATTCCCATTGAGGTCATATTCACTGATAAGTAGGAAGTCTTTCATGAATGGATACCATAGAGTTCATCATAATGTTCTTTAGTGATCCCGTTCCCATTGGCATCATACCATGCTTCAGCACCATGAGAATTCTTGTAATGAATCAGCTTTCCATTGCCGTCATATTCAAACCATCGTTCAATTCCATCAGAATATTTGGCATGGATTAAATTTCCTTTTTCGTCATATTCATACCATGCTTCATATCCACCAGATTCTTTATAATGGATTCTCTTTCCATTAGAGTCATATTCAAACCATTGTTCATATCCATTAGAATCTTTATAATGGATTTTATTTCCATTAGCGTCATATTCCCACCATTCTTCACTTCCATCAATATCTTTGGAATGGATTATCTTTCCATTGGAATCATACCATTGTTCAACTCCATCAGGTCTTCTCTTATAGAGAACATTGCCATTGGAATCATATTCTCTAATGTGTAGGATGTTTTTCATGGATGGTCCTTATGGAGTTCATCATATTGTTCTTTAGAGATTTCATTTCCAGCAGAATCATACCATACTTCATATCCAGCAGAATTCCTCCTATGGAGTATATTTCCGTTAGAGTCATATTCCCACCATCCTTCGTATCCATTAGAATATTTGGCATATATTCTTTTTCCATTGTCATCATAATCAGCCCATTCCTCATATCCATTAGAAATCTTAACATGGGTTTTATTTCCTTGGGCATCATATTCAAACCAACGTTCTACTCCATTAGAAGTTTTGTAATGAATTGTATTTCCAAATTCATCATACTCATACCATCGTTCATATCCATCAGGATATCTTCCGTAGATAAGCCTGCCATGGAGATTATATTCATTGATGAATAGCATATTGTTCATGGATGGATTTCACATAGCTTCTGGTTTGACTGGCATCAAAGGTTATGATAGCATACATTAAGTAGCTAGGATAGGAGAAACGCCCATCCATTACGCATGCGTTAGGACTTATTCCAGATGGGTGAGTTTTATGCGGGGGGAGTGCTGAATATTTTTAGAATGGGTGCCATTGAATGGCTATGGCAGTTTTTCTACTGGAAACGAATTCCAATATCATGAACAATTAGAGGACGGAACTTTCAGAAGACATGACAGCATTGATTCTGTCTGAATGATTATGGAATCCTCTATCATTCCAATGATCGTTCATTGCTGATAGAAATTACTTATTGGTGATGAGTGAACACTCTTTACATTCCATATCAATCGTGAATATTGTTTCAGAATGATGTTATATCAATTCATGGATTGGGGCTTCTCGTATTTTACCATCCATTAACTGAACCCATGCTGAACAGCATTCACTATTATGAACCAATGCTGAATGGTTTATAGGAACAAACCTTATATTATAGCACAGACATGGCATCCTGTCAAGCCCTTTTTCGTTCAGATTTCATTCATATTCAGCTTCCATTCATGCAAGTGTTAAATTTGAATTAAACTGAATGCTTGTTCATCCATCATAGGCATTAAAAGTAAATGGAGCCATAATGGATAAATGAAATTAAGGCACCATTCAGCATGCCCATGATAAAATAGGGGTGTGGATGGAGAAATAGAAGCCGCGCTTTTCTTTAAATCAATTCAGCACATGTTAACTAAAATTCTATATAATGAAACCATGGACACTTTCATTTTTCTAGATTTGGAAAACACCATCATATGGGACTGGACGGATGATCGTCGTCTCATAAGTGATATTTTCCCTCAATGGAAAGATTGGCTGATAGAAACTTTAGCTGGAAGCCATGTCCATGTTGGATTGTTTTCATGGGCAGTATGTGATGATAAGGATTTGAAAGAATTCAATAGAGAATTGAGAAAGCCCATTGAGGATGCTTTCCATTTTAAATTTGAAGATCAATTAATCTTTACTCTAGATGATCTTCACAAGAAGGTCAAGGGGTGGAACAAGATGCCATTCCTTGATCGACAAGATTTTCTTGCATTCTTCGACAAGCGAAGAATCATTGAGGATATCTGGTTAAAAGAGTTCTCAAAGCCGAACACTCATGTTATACTCATTGACGACACTGTTCCAAATCTTAAGATGATTAATTCATCTCATGATAATTGTTTATTGGAACTGATTGACCCATGGACCATCATCAATAAGTAAAATAACATGATCTTCCTCATCTCATCTTTATTCCTTTTGTCTTTCCTTGCGCTATGGGGATCACAGACTTTGCTATGGCGCAATTCCCATGACCATGCTATCATAGCTGCCATGATTTTGCGGTGGTTTGGAATTTTTGGATTGTTGACTGCCAGTCTTTGCGCTTGGGCTTGAATATGATTAAAAACTATATCAAACTATTCTTTATAGCATTTCTATTGCTGGTTGCCAGTGCCATCCTGCTTGCATACATCAATTATATCTTTGATGGATATCAGGTGTCCATCAATGATAGATTCTCTATCTTCTTCTGTTATTCCATCATCTTGACTTTCGTCCTGCTCTTTGATGGAATCTCCAAGCGATATCTGACTTGAAGCAAGAAAGCGGCAGAGGTTCCGATTGTCCCGGAATCAACTCCGCCAGTTCAGGAATCAAACACTGAAAACATGGCAACCCCAGAAGGATACAAGCAGCAGTTTGCAGCATTGGAAGAATTCACCCAAATGAAAGATCGTCACGGCCTTTAAACGGAGAGCACAATCATGTCCACTCGTTCGCGCATTGGAATTGAACATTCTGATGGAAAGATCACTTCTGTCTATTGCCATCATGATGGGTATCTTTCCGATGTTGGAAAGACTCTTTACAATCATTATAACACGGAAGATCGCATCTTGGAATTGCTGACCCATGGGGATATGAGTTCGCTTGGTGATACCATCGAGTCCTGTGAATTCTATGGGAATCCAGCGGATGCAGCCCTGACTCACTATACCGAGAGTCAATTCAGGGAATATGCAGAAGAATACAATTATTTGTTCAGGAATGGAGAGTGGTTTTGGTTCTATGATGATTGTCCGAATTGGAACAAGCTTGAAGATGTGATTCGATAAGGTTAAATAAAATGGGCAAATATACCAAGCCATATAATAGTTTTTGGAAAGATTTGTTATACAATGTCCGAGGAATGATTCGTCGTCCCAATAAATGGGCGACGAACCAGATTCCTTATGGCTTCAAAGAATATGACCATATCATTGAAGACATTTGTTTTTCTGCTCTGATTGATTTTTGGGAAAATGATGGTGGAGAGGAAACTCTTCGCTATCAATGCGATTATTATAGAGAAGAATGTAAAGCCAATCCAGAAGATCAATTTTCGAACTCCCGTCTTGGTCGAGCCGAGGATATTTACAATACTCTGGCAGCAGCGTACCATTGGGCGTTGGTCAGGGACAATGAATATAAGAGGATTTACAGTCTTAAAGTCAAGGACTGGGAGAAGACAGAGGCGGAATGGGCTGCAAAGGATAACAAATATCTGGAAGATATTATCAAATATAGGAAGCATCTCTGGGTATGATTGACACCCATGGATTAACTGGTAGAGTAGTCCATAAATAACCATTGACCGAAAGTGGCGGAATGGCAGACGCGGCAGACTCAAAATCTGTTGAGCTAAAAACTCGTGCGGGTTCAAGTCCCGCCTTTCGGACCATATTCTTTGCTGCAAACCATGTGGGATGTTAGCCGAATTTTGGTATAGGCAGCAGACTTAAAATCTGCCGGAGATGACACTCCATATGGGTTCGAGTCCCATACATCCTACCATATTGAAGATTCAACCATGGTTCATTTTCATGTGGTATGATTTGCACAACAAAGGCCAAGAGCATGACAGAGAACAAACTGTGGCACATGGAGTATTACAATAGCTATCCGAATGTGAGAGTTGAGTTTACAATCATTGCTCCGACATTTGAAGATGCTATTGAAAAAGGTAATGAGGCCATCAAAAGTCTTAAACGAACTGCGACGTATGAGATTCATCGAAGTGACCTTCAATAGAGGATATCATTATGGCAAGCTATAAGACGAAGTATCATCGTACAACGTATCATCGTGATGGCACTGTTACTGTATGGGACGTGTATCGCCAGCAATGGTGGCGCAGTGATGCCCTGAAGATTTATCAAGATCATCAAGTAATGGCTAGTCTCAATAGCCATGAACGGGCACGAATTGAGGCCATTGCTCACGGCATGACGTTGACCGCTGCCAAAGCCATGGCGCGCCGTCTCGTGAGAAATGCAAATGATGAGGGAACAATCCAAGCACATCAAATGGTTGAGATTGCAGGCAATCTTGATCCCAAGCTTCACACTACCATGTCGGTAGAGACTGCGGCACGGAAGCTTGGTTGCTATTATTCCCTGCCGGAATATTGATTTAACAGAATCAATGTAATAGAATAAATAAAAATATCATGCTGGCATAGCTCAATTGGTAGAGCAATCGCCTTGTAAGCGATAGGTTGTCTGTTCAAGTCAGACTGTCAGCACCAGTTTGGGCCTTGGGACTGCATGGGGTGGTCGCTTCTTTTGCACAGAAGATATCAGATGAGTTCGATTCTCATAAGGTCCACCAAATTCTGCTGTTGACGGGAAACCATAGAGTTGGTAGTATCTACAAAATCACGCGCCTGTAGCTCAACCGGATAGAGCACCGACCTTCTAAGTCGGGGGTTACAGGTTCAAATCCTGTCAGGCGCGCCAAATCGGTTGTTGACACATGACGATAAGGCATGTAATATATCTCAAGTGGATCGCACGTTGACAAATTTTCACAACTCATATAAATAGTTTTTACGGAAGGTAAAGATAATGAAACACAATGTTCTCCCATCAAATGAACAATGGAATGACTATCCCAATAGTCATGGTGCTTCTTTGTCTGAATCTACTGTGTTCTAAGTAAAGAACAAAAGTAATAAAGATGAAGAAGCCTGCGAAATGCAGGCTTTTTTATTACTTGAAATGTTGTTTTAAAAATTGAATAATGGGCATGTGGCAACTATCGGTAAGTGTTGCATCCGGCTGTAACCCGGAACTGTAAAAAGCGTTGGTGGTTCAATTCCATCCATGCCCACCATTTTAAAATAATCCGGGTATAGCGCAGTCTGGTAGCGCATCTGCTTTGGGAGCAGAGGGTCGCAGGTTCGAATCCTGCTGCCCGGACCAATTTAAGGGAGTATGGCGCAATTGGTAGACGCGCTAGTCTTAGGAACTAGAAGTTGAAGGTTCGAATCCTTCTACTCCCACCATTTGGGGAAAATGATCTAACATGATTCTTTTTCCAAAGTTTTAAGAACTGCTATACAAATTGGACAAAGTGGCCTGACTTTCAATCAGGTGCCGAAAGGCGTTATGGGTTCGAGTCCCATGCAGTTCGCCAATTTTTAGGTGCATCGACTAACCCGGCAAGTCGTCTGACTCCAAATCAGAAGATCGCGGTTCAAATCCGTGTGCACCTGCCATTATAAGAGAGATTTTCCATTGAGAATATGGTACAATCTTTCTTGAAAAATATTCTTCGGTAGCATAGCGGTTAATGCGCCTGACTGTTAATCAGGGGATCGTAGGTTCGAATCCTACCCGGAGAGCCAAACAACTAAATATTGAAACAAGATGAAACAATCGAGGTCTATCCGAGTCGTGACCGAAACCATCCGAGTGAAGAAATTCAGGTTGATGGAAGATTGTCTCATGGAAGCGTGGCAGAGTCTGGTTTATTGCATCGGTCTTGAAAACCGACATTCTCTAAAGAGAATCGTAGGTTCAAATCCTACCGCTTCCGCCATTTTTAGGGGCTTAACATAATGGTAGTGTACGTGGCTTTGACCCATGTTGTGTTGGTTCGATTCCAACAGCCCCTGCCATTTGACAACTCCATGCCAGTATCTTATAGTTGATCCGCAAGTGCAGAGAACCAATTATTTCTAAATAATTTAATAAAGGATATCTGTATGAGATACTTGGAAAATCCTCCGAAAAATCCCACGATGCGTCAAACCATTGACGATCTTGTCAATCTCTATATCTATTGCATTGGGACAAGAGAATTAATCTACGAAAAGATCAAACTCATCGAAGATGATGGAAAGTTCATCAATTATCATAACTTGGATGATTGCTATCAGAATCTTTCCAATAATGAAGATAACATCGATCTCATCAAGGCCAGTTTGAGACACGATTTCGATTATTAATTTTCAGTTCAGCTAGTCATCGTTAAATTATGCCTTCCTTGGGATCAAAGGCATTTTTGACATGAAAAAGGCTTTTATCTGCATTGCAACATGGCTATCGTGCATGATGTTCATCATGCTGGTGGTTGCCGCAATCTTCAACAAGTTCTACTACAATAGCTTTGTTTCGATTAGCATTCCGATTCCTCATCAATCCATCAAAAAGGAACCTCTGGATACTGTTCAATTGGATTGTCTTGCAAAGAACATCTACTATGAGGCTCGTGGGGAATCTGCAAAAGGAAAGATGATGGTGGCAATGGTCGTGATCGAGCGCACCCGTTCTCCGCATTTCCCTGCCACCATCTGTGGTGTTGTCCATCAGGCAAACACTGACAGTGCTGGACGCATCATCAAGAATCAATGTGCCTTCTCGTGGTACTGCTCTGGCAAGCCTACAACGCCAGATTTCAGTGATCCGGTGGTGCAACGGGAATGGGCTGAATCCTACACCATTGCCAAGTTGGTTATGAGTGGAAAGATTCGTCCCACTATTGACATGGATGGGGTGACGCATTATCATGCAAATTACGTGAAGCCATCATGGTCACGTAATAAAAACTACAAACTGGTTGCCAGAATTGGCGATCATTTGTTCTATCGTTGGAAAATGGCAAATAAACCCAAACTACTAGCGGCGAATTGACATGGACTACACAATGAATCATAACTGCCAAGATCAATATCAGGTCATGCAGGCAGATATCAAATACATGATGATGTTGATGGTCAAGCCAAAGAAAATCACTTCTGTCAATGAGTATGTGGATTTCATTGGTGCATTGAACAATCTGCAAGCCTATGCGGATAGCAAGGGCTATCCGAAGGCTCAAAGCATTGCCATCATCCAATCTCTGTTGGAGAGTCTGGATTCAGGGAAACTGGTTTATCATTTCTGCGATGAGAGAGAATGCAAAATGAACTAGGGATCAGTTGACATTAATGCTCGGCGTCATATAATACAGACACTTTCACACAACATCACAAAGGTAAACAACAATGAACATCGATCCTAGCCGTATCAAGTATGCCCATTTCATTGACCGCGAAGTTCCTCATACGATTGGGTATTACATTGACGATGATACCAATACGGTTTCTTTCGCGGTGGCATACACCAATCCGAATGATCAGTACAACAAGGCCATTGGTCGCAGCATCGTGACTGGTCGCCTTCTCAAGGGTGGTCTGAATTCCCGTGGTCAGGCTCGCCGCTACACCGTGCCTTTCTCTAGCTTCCGTTCCACGAAGTATCGGGATATTGTCAGCGCTATTGAAAGCATGGTACTATAAAAACAGGATTGCGACCTTAGTTCAACGGTAGAACCTCTGATTTCCAATCAGAATATGCGGGTTCGATTCCCGCAGGTCGCTCCAAATATAATTTAAATAAAAGGAAAGAATATGGTCATTAGAGCAATTACTAAGTATGTAAGTGAAGATGGCACAGAACACGAGAGCATTGAAGAAGCTCGTAGATATGATGCAATGTTTAAGGGAATGTCTGCAATCAAGTCTGCATTACAGAAGGCATCGCCCACCAATTCTCTAGGCACTATTCATATTGATATTGCCAATAATCCAAATAATATCATTGCATTGCGTGACGCATTGAATACCATGTTGACGTATCATCGCAATTATGGTAAATTGAAACCGAAGACTTGACACATTGATTAAACTGTTGTAATATTATAATAATATTACAAACGATTTTAGGATGATTATCGCAAAATAATTTTGTTTGCTCCTTGTATGACAAATGCCAAAATCATCCTGTAAAAATAAAATAAAGAATGTCTAAACATTTTTTACAATTTTGGAAAGACTTCCGCAAAAATTAAGATCAGACTTTTACTCTGAAAATCAAATGTCTTTCCGTAACTAAAAGGGCTTAAAAAATGAATAAACATTCTTTACAATTTTGGAAAGACTTCCGCAAAAATTAAGATCAGACTTTTACTCTGAAAATCAAATGTCTTTCCGTAACTAAAAGGGCTTAAAAAATGAATAAACTCGCACAAGCAATGCAAAAAGAATCTAATTATTCCTATACTGATAATGGTGCTTTAACCCATGCATCATCCTTGGATGCATGTCTCGATTTCTTTTTTGTCGGTCCCGTTGCCAAAAAGAAGCCTGCTGATGCTGTAGAAGCATTCAAGCGGGCTTATGCCACTAATCGTGATGTAGCATTGCGCATCCTGCAATGGTTGCGTGATGCTCGCGGTGGTGCTGGTGCTCGTCAAGCCTTTAGAGATTGTTTTGCATGGCTTATGGATCATAAGGCATCCGATGCTATTGCAGTGCTTGACAAGGTTCCTGCGATTGGTAGATGGGATGATACCCTTGTTGGTCTATTCTCGTCCAATCGTGATGTTCAGGATCATGTTATTGATATGATTCGTGATGCATTGCTTGCTGAAAATGGGCTTGCTGCAAAATGGCTTCCTAGAAAGGGTCCAATGGCTGCTGCCATTCGTTCACAGCTTGGATTGTCTCCAAAAGATTATCGTAAGACCATTGTAGAACTGTCTAAGACTGTTGAACAGCAAATGTGCGCCAATGAATGGGATCAAATCAATTATTCCCATGTTCCTTCTGTAGCATTTGCACGCTATAAAAATGCTTTCAAAAAGCATGATCATGATCGTTTTGCAAAATTCGCAAATGATGCAAATAATGGCAAGGCCAAGATTAATACTTCTGTGGTTTATCCTCATGATGTTATCCGTAATCTTCCTGTCAGTTGGCATTCATCGACTAGAATTGATGAAGTCACTCGCAGTGCTATTGATGCACAATGGAAGCAATTGCCAAACTATATTGATGGAAAGGATACTGGTTTAGTCATTGCTGATGTTTCTGGCAGTATGGCTAGCAATGTAAGTGGATCGGTGACAGCATTGCATATCTGCATTGCTCTAGCAATGTATATGGCTGAACGTGCTCGTGGTCCTTTCAAGGATACCTTCCTTACGTTCACCAATTCTGCTGAATTGCAGAAACTTACTGGTGACAGCATTACCAATCGCTATTCTCAATTGCTTACTGCTGATTGGCATGGTAGTACCAATCTCCAATCTGCTGTTGATCTGGTATTGAACACTGCTGTCAAACATAATGTTTCACCAGATGATATGCCAAAATCATTGATCATTATTTCTGACATGGAATTTAATTCATGCGTAAACGGAACTAATCTTGATACTATCAAGAAAAAGTATGCAGATGCTGGTTATGATTTTCCAAGTATTGTTTTCTGGAATGTTAATGGTCGCCTTGGAAATGTTCCAGCAACATATGATGAGAATAATGTTGCCTTGATTTCTGGTTATAGTCCTGCTATTATGAAAACCGTATTCAAGGCTAGCAGGATCAATCCTGTTGATATCATGCTGGATACTGTAATGGTTGAACGGTATGATCTTCCATTGGAATAAATAGAACTGCACCATCTTGACAATGGATGATTGACTGGTATAATAACCCCATACCTTGAAACATCATTGAAAAGTAAGTTTGTGAAAGCCCATAGTGATTTTTCAAATAGATCACTAATATCGATAAGTAAATGCTTTCCGCAACAAGCATTTGTGAAACGATAATCAATGTGCGGATTGAAACAGATTAGACCAATTCAAAATTCGATCAGAATAATGGTAAATAATCTGGTGGTGATTTTCATAAATTTGCTTTTCAATGATGTTTCAAGAATGCTGCAACCCTAGCGAGGTTTGTAGTGTGGATAGGCGAGAATGCGGTGATCCACATCTGTTTTCCACAAAGAATCATGGATAATGATTCTTTTTTCTTTTCACAATCACGCGCAATGGCGATGCATGACTCCAAAATTCAAACCTGTTTTGAAGGCTACTCGTTCTTCTCGATTGAAGAATATGAGTTATAATGATCAATTGAAGCGTCAAAATTTCAAATGTTTCTATTGTGACACTCTATTGGATATGACACCGACAAATAAGCCAACCCAAGATCATTTCTTTCCAAGGAGCCATGGATTTTCTCTGAATGGTAATAAAGTAATTTCATGCTGGAAATGTAATCAAATCAAGAAGAATAATTATCCTTCTACTGAAATGATTATTAAATTCTTCAACATTATGACTCCATATTTTAGAAGGAGGTCAATTATTTCCATGCAGAACAACAAGCCAAAATTCAAGATGATTTTGAGTAAGGATATCAAAGAAAATTATATGTCATGAAAGTGTATCGTGTAGAACATATTGAAACAAAGGAAGGTCCATTCCATTACAAAAGTTATTCTGATGTAAAAATCTATGAAAGACTTGATGGATACATAAATGGAGTGGACCACCCTGCACCAACACAATCCATGATATCTAATCGTGACTTATATTATGGATGCAGAACAATCAATGATCTAAAGAAATGGTTTCCATCGGATATGATTGAAATCCTTGCTTCCGAAGGATTCCATGTCTGTGAATTCAAAGTGAAAAGCTGTAGCAAGCATCCATACAGTGATACCCAAATTGCACTCAAGAAAAAGAATGCTGTGGTCATTAATTGTTATCCAATATCCATTCTTTTTGAATGATTAAAAAAATGGCTCATGATGATCATGAGCCATTTTTCTATTTCTTATTTAAGAATTTTAATCATAAATGCATAAGTATCCAACATTATCATAAATTGAAGTTCTATACCAACAATAACTTGCATATTTCTTTTTAGTATAATCTTTGATGACCTTAGCAATAGCTGTAGCGTATCCTTGTTTACGATATTCTCTTGATGTATACAGATCAATGGTATCAGGGCAGCGTTTAAATTTATGGACCATGCCCCATGATTTAATTTCACCATGACGATTTTTAATATAAAACACAATGATCTTTCTTTTACCTTTTGTAATTGTAAAGGCACTTTTATAAAAAGATTTTTTAACATCATTTTGATATTCACGGATAATGTCTAACATTCGTCCGCAATTCCCCAAATTCTTTTTGATTAATTGCTTGAAAATGGACGGAGAAACATCTTCCAAATATTGAATATGCACATTGACACATTTCGCCATAATTAATTACCTATTATGAATAGTTACTGCATTATACATTTTGAATCTGAATCAGTCATGAATCTTATAGTTGACATGCCCTTTGGGTTTGAATATTATGGAAGCCTTCCCTCATTCTTGGTGAATCATGTTTCGAATGAACAAAAAGGTTCTTAGCGTTTCCAGCGATGCAAAAACTATCAAAGGAGAATCCAGGGGAATTCTGACCGGGATTCTGTATCTTGCACCCAATGATATTTCAGGATTTCAGGTTTGTCCCAAAGCTACGGAAGGATGTAAGCTAGCGTGTCTATACACCGCTGGCCGGGGTGTATACAATAATGTTCAACAATCTCGTATCAATAAAACAAAATGGTTTTTCATGGATCGTAAGTCATTCATGGAGACCTTGATCAATGATATTGAAAGATTGATCAGAAAGGCTAAGAAAAATAATATGATCCCTGCTGTTCGATTGAACGGCACAAGTGATATTGCATGGGAGAAGATTAAGTGCGTCCGAAATGGAAAGGAATATGCTTCGGTCATGGAAGCATTTCCTGATGTTAAATTCTATGATTACACTGCTATTCTCAATCGTCATAAGGCACTGAAACTAAAGAATTATCATCTTACTTTCAGTTTGAAAGAAAATAATGATAAAGAAGCCTTAAAGGCATTGTCACAAGGATATAATGTTTCTGTTGTCATGAATCTTCGTCGCTCGGAAAAGAAACCTAAGAAATGGGCTGGCTATCCTGTTATCGATGGTGACAAGTACGATAGCCGATTCATTGACAAAAAGCATGGACATATCATTGCATTGCATCGAAAGGGAAGGGCAAGATTCGATATTACTGGATTTGTCAGGGATATTGATTCTTCATTCAATATTGGATAATTCAATGAACTATAGATATAAAATAGAAGAATATAATCAGCATGATAGATTAATCTATTCGTGTCAGGATTTTGATGGAAATGAATATTTGACTGAATATGATGACCATGGTAATATAATTCATATTAAAAATTCTAATGGACATGAAAAGTGGTATGATTCTAATGGTCATCTAATCCATGTTAGATATTCTAATGGACATGAAGAATGGTGGGATCATGATGATCATGGTAAACTGATTCATAAAAAATATTTTGATGGATTTTAGGAATGGTGGGATCATGATGATAATGGAAATAGAATCCATATTAAAGATTCTTATGGAAAAGAAACATGGCTGGAATATGATGATCATGGTAATTGTATCCATTATAGAAATTCTGATGGATTTGAATCATGGTCTGAATATGATTCAAATGGAAATGTAATCCATTTTAAAGATTCTGATGGATATGAATATTGGTATGATTCAAATGGAAATGTAATCCATTTTAAAGATTCTGATGGAAATGAACAATGGTATGATGCTAATGGAAATAAAATCTCCAAAGAAGAATTCGATACCATCTTCAATAAGTGAATTATTCATAAATGGGAGGCATATTCTGCCTTCCATTTTTTATTGG
>Ga0164243_10001034_pt1 | contig 48358 bp, 41 predicted proteins | sample OricompcompostOP_FD_108781 | JGI IMG/M metagenome (GOLD analysis project Ga0164243, IMG submission 108781) | Organic Plus compost microbial communities from Emeryville, California, USA - Original compost - Organic plus compost (OP) | ecosystem: Engineered > Solid waste > Mixed feedstock >...
CCCGGTGAAGGCGCCGGAGATATCCTGATGGCAATCCTGTGCGCCAATGGCGACCTTGGATCCCTCGGCCGTCTTGGCGAAGGCACAGAGCAGCGTCGCTGGCGGACAGATCATGAGGTCCGCCGCGCATGCTCTGGCCTGAGCATCTGCGATGATCGCCTCGAGTTCTGAAATCGACCCGCGCAGACCATTCATCTTCCAATTGCCTGCGACTAGCGGACGCGGATCGTTTGCCATCAATCGGGTTTCCTCTTGCGTTAGATGCACCGGGATGGTTCTGCGGTTACCAAACCGGTCCGCCAGGTGCCAGCGCTTTCCCATTCATCGTCAGTGAGTTGCAGCCCAAAGGCGCCGTCACTATGATGCGCCGCCTTTTAAACCCCTTTCCCCTAAAAGAGAATCTGTTCGCCCATGCTTCGAGGAATGCACACAGCCACCCGCAACTGGCTCGGCCGGCTCGTTACCGGCGTCCTCCTCGGTCTGATCGCGATCAGCTTCGCGGTCTGGGGCATCGGTGACATCTTCCGCGGCTTCGGACAATCGACCGTCGCGAAAATCGGCAGCACCGAAATCGGCCTCGAGCAATTCCGGCAAAACTACAATGACCGGCTGCAACAGCTCATCCGCCAGGTTGGCCGACCGATTCCGCCGGATCAGGCGCGTGCGCTGGGCCTGCCTCGCCAGATGCTGGGACAGATGCTGGCGGAGGCCGCCGTCGATGAGAATGTCCATAACCTCCGTCTCAATCTGCCGAATGACGTCATCGCCGATCGCATCCGTAACGACCCGTCCTTCCGTGGCATCAACGGGCAATTCGACCGCGCCCGTTTCGAGGCGCTCATTCGTCAGGCCGGTTTTACCGAGAGCCGCTATGTGGCCGACCAGCGCAAGCAGCTTCTGCGTCAGCAAATCGTCCGGACCTTGGTCAGCGATCTTGCGGCGCCCGCCGTGGCTGTCGATGCGCAGAATCGTTACCTTAACGAATTGCGGTCGCTCGACTACATCGTGCTCGGACCGGAACAGGTTGGCGACATCCCGCAGCCGACGCCGGAGGAGCTGACCAAGTATTTCGAAGAGCGAAAGACGCTGTTTCGCGCCCCGGAATTTCGCAAGGCCGATCTGATCGTCCTGTCGCCGGAAGCCGTTGCCAAGACCGTCGAGGTCAGCGACGCCGACGCCAAGAAAGTCTACGACGGCGACCGCGCACGCTACACCACGCCGGAGCGGCGCGAGGTGCAGCAGATCGTCTTCCCGAATGAGGAGGAAGCACGCGCGGCGGCGCAGAAGCTGACGCAGGGCACAACCTTCGAGCAGCTCGCCGCCGAGCGCGGCCTCAAGGGTGGTGATTTCAATCTCGGCCTCGTCAGCAAGTCGCAGATCCTCGATCCGGCCATCGCCGACGCGGCGTTCTCATTACAGTCTGGAAAGACGAGCGAGCCGGTGAAGGGCCGTTTCGGCACGGTGCTGGTCCATGTCGGCAAGATCGAAGCCGAGGTGCACCGCGATGTTTCCGAGGTCATGGCCGACATCAAGCGCGATCTCGCCAACGAGCGCGCGCGCCGCGAAGTCCGCGCGCAATTCGACAAGATGGAAGACGAGCGGCTGTCTGGCGGCTCGATCGCCGATCTGGCCAAGAAACTCAATCTGCCGGTGCGCACGATCGATGCGATCGACCGCGCCGGCCGTGGTCCGGACGGCAATCTGATCCCCGATCTGCCGGCTGGCGCCAACCTGCCCTCGGCGATCTTCGCTTCGGAGCCCGGCACTGAGAACGATCCGATCCAGCTCCAGAACGGTGCCGGATATGTTTGGTTCGAGGTGCTGTCGGTGACACCCTCACGCGAACGTACGTTCGACGAAGTGCGTGACCGCGTGGCCGAACGCTGGCGCAACGATCAGGTGATCGAGAAGCTGAAGGTAAAGGCCAAGGAAGCGGTCGAAAAGCTGAAGACAACGAGCATCAGCGAGACGGCGACGGCCTTCAACGCCAAGCCGCAATTCATTGCGTCGCTGCGCCGCGACCGCACCCAGGGCAACTTCCCCTCGAACGCACTTGAGGCCGTGTTCCAGACGCCGAAAGATTCAGCGGGATCGTCGGAAGGCGATGAGCCGACGCAGTGGATCGTGTTCCGCGTCAGCGGTGTGACGGTGCCGCCGGTTACGCCGGGGTCGCCCGAAGCCCGTCGTCTGGAAGGCAATCTCGTGAATGCCTATTCGGAAGACCTGATCGCGCAATACATCACCAGCATCCAGAACGACCTCGGTGCCACGATCAACGAGGCCGCGCTGAACCAGGTGATCGGCGGCAGCACGAACTAGCGCTGATATTCGTCACGGCCGGGCATAAGCCGTCGAAGCGGCGTCTTTGCCGCCTTATGTCCCGGCCATCCACGCTTTTGACTTCCGCCGTCTAAGGCGTGAATGCCCGCAACAAGTGCGGGCGTGACACCAAGGTTGGCGGGGCGAATTTGGCGGTCCCTATGCTCATCGAACCGACAGCCGATGTCTTTGCACAACGCTATGACGAAGGCCTGGCGCAAGTTGTCTGGACAACGCTGGTTGCCGATCTCGAGACACCGGTTTCCGCTTTCCTGAAGATCGCCAGCAGCGGGAAGCCGATGAGCTTCCTGTTCGAGTCGGTCGAAGGCGGCGCTGTGCGCGGACGCTATTCGATCATCGGGCTGGCGCCGGACCTGATCTGGCGCACGAATGGCGCAAAGGCCGAGATCAATCGCAATGCGTTGCAAGCGGCCGGGCAATTTTCGCCCTGCCCGCATCCGCCGCTTGAATCATTGCGTGAATTGATTGCCGAATGCCGCATCGCATTACCGGCGCATTTGCCGCCGCCATCAGCAGGCCTGTTCGGCTATCTCGGCTACGACATGGTGCGTCAGATGGAGCGCCTGCCGGACATCAATCCGGATGCGCTCGGCACACCCGATGCGATCATGATCCGGCCGACCATCGTGGTCGTGTTCGACGGAGTGAAGGACACGATCACGATCGTGACGCCGGTTCGCACCGAACCAGGCCTGCCGGCAAAGACGGCGCTGGCGCGCGCGACCGAACGGCTGACGGCTATTGTCGATGCGCTCGATCAACCCTTGCCAAAGTCGATGCGCGACGCGCCGGACAGCATTACGGCCCAACAAGTTTCTAACACGGCGCCGGCCGACTATGCGTCGATGGTCCGCAGCGCGAAGGAATACATTGCCGCCGGCGATATCTTCCAGGTGGTCTTGTCGCAGCGTTTTGAAGCACCGTTCGATCTGTCGCCGTTCTCGCTGTATCGCGCGTTGCGCCGGGTCAATCCGGCGCCGTTTCTGTACTTTCTTGATTTCGACGGTTTCTCGATCGCCGGATCGAGCCCGGAAATCCTCGTCCGCGTTCGCGACGGGCGCGTCACCATCCGGCCGATTGCAGGCACGCGGCCGCGCGGCGCGACACCGCATGAAGACCTTGCACTGGAGCGCGAGTTGCTCGCCGATCCGAAGGAATGTGCCGAACACCTGATGCTGCTTGATCTCGGACGCAACGATGTCGGGCGTGTCTCGACCATCGGCACCGTCGATGTCACCGACAAGTTCTTCATCGAGCGCTACAGCCAGGTCATGCATATCGTCTCCAATGTCGAAGGCGAATTGGCCAAGGGCCGTGAAGCGCTTGACGCGCTGATTGCCGGCTTCCCGGCCGGCACCGTGTCCGGTGCGCCCAAGGTGCGGGCGATGCAAATCATCGACGAACTGGAGAAAGAAAAGCGCGGCATCTATGCCGGCTGCGTCGGCTATTTTTCCGCCGCGGGGGATATGGATACCTGCATCGTCTTGCGAACGGCGGTGATCAAGGACGGCACGATGTATGTGCAGGCCGGCGCCGGGATTGTCGCCGACAGCGATCCGGCATCGGAGCAGCAGGAATGCGTCAACAAGGCCAAGGCCTTGTTTCGCGCGGCCGAGGAAGCGCGGCGCTTCGCCAGCGGCGCCGGCCGTGGCCAGTGATACGGGCGATGCTTGTCTTGACCCCCCTTCGGGCCACGTCTAAGACCCCGCGACGACTGCCGATTGGTCCGCAAGGGGATACCGGATCTATCCTATTGCGCGGCGCAATAAATTTCCGGGCAACATGATCGTCCTGATCGACAATTACGACAGCTTCACCTTCAACCTCGTCCATTATCTTGGCGGGTTGGGTGCGGATATTGTCGTGCATCGGAACGATGCCGTCACGGCGGACGAGGTCGTTGCCGCCCGGCCGGATGCGATCGTGCTGTCGCCCGGCCCCTGCACGCCCGACGAGGCCGGCATCTGTCTCGACCTGATCGGCAAGGCGTCCGCGCAGATTCCGATCCTCGGAGTCTGTCTCGGGCATCAGGCGATTGGCCAGGCCTTCGGCGGCGAGGTGGTGCGTGCGCCCTCACCCGTTCATGGCAAGCCCTGGGATATCCGTCACAAGGGCGGCAGCGTGTTCCGCGGCATCAACGGATCGTTCAAGGCAACGCGCTACCACTCGCTGGTCGTGCGACGTGACACGATGCCCGATGCGCTTCAGGTTACGGCCGAGACCGACGACAAGCTGGTGATGGGATTGTCGCATAAGACGTTGCCCGTTCATGGCGTGCAGTTTCATCCTGAAAGCATCGCGTCCGAACATGGGCATCTGATCCTGAAGAATTTTCTCGAACTCGCCGCCGCATGGAATCAGGGCGCGGCGCAACAGCGTATGCATTGAGGGCGGCATGGCGGACGATTTGAGGGCGTTGATCGCCAAGGCTGCAACAGGCGCGGTGCTGTCGCGCGACGAAGCCGCGCATGCTTTCGACCGCATGATGTCGGGTGAAGCGACGCCGTCGCAGATGGGCGGCCTCCTGATGGCGCTGCGCGTGCGCGGCGAAACCGTCGACGAGATTACCGGCGCGGTGACGGCGATGCGCGCCAAGATGCTGAAGGTGAAGGCGCCGGCGAATGCCGTGGATGTGGTCGGCACCGGCGGCGATGCGTCGGGCTCCTACAACATTTCGACATGCGCGGCTTTCATTGTCTCAGGTGCGGGCATTCCGGTAGCCAAGCATGGCAATCGCGCATTGTCGTCGAAGTCGGGCGCGGCGGACGTGCTGATGTCGCTCGGCGTAAAGATCGACCTGTCGCCGGCGGACGTGGGCCGCTGCATTTCAGAGGCCGGCATCGGCTTCATGTTCGCGCCGTCGCATCATCCGGCAATGAAAAATGTCGGTCCGACCCGCGTCGAACTCGGCACCCGCACGATCTTCAATCTGCTTGGCCCCCTCTCCAACCCGGCCAATGTGAAGCGGCAACTGGTCGGCGTGTTCTCGCGGCAATGGATCGAGCCGCTGGCACAGGTGCTGAAGAATCTCGGCTCCGAGAGCGCCTGGGTGGTGCATGGCTCCGATGGCCTCGACGAGATTACAACGTCGGGTTCGACCGCCGTCGCCGCGCTGGAAAACGGCAAGATCAGCACTTTCGAGATTTCGCCGGCCGATATCGGCATTGCGCCGGCCAAGGCCGAAGCCTTGCGCGGCGGCGATGCCGACCATAACGCGGCGGCGTTGCTGGATGTGCTGAACGACAAGCCGAGCGCCTATCGCGATGTGGCTGTGATGAATGCGGCGGCGGCCCTTGTCGTCGCCGATGCCGCAAAAACGCTGCAGGATGGTGCTGAACTGGCGCGCAAGGCGTTGTCGTCGGGCGCCGCCCGCGGAAAGCTCGACCGCCTGATCGCCGTTTCGAATGCGTGAATGACGATGGCCGACATTTTGAAGAAAATCGAAGCCTACAAGCGCGAGGAAATCGCGGCGGCGAAAAGCCGTATGCCCTTTGCGACGCTTGAGGCCGAGGCGCGCGCCGTTGCGCCGACGCGTGGCTTTGCCAATGCCATCCGGCGGAAGCTCGCAGCCGGACAATATGCCCTGATCGCCGAAGTGAAGAAGGCCAGTCCCTCGAAAGGCCTGATCCGCGCCGATTTCGATCCGGTGTCGATTGCCAAAGCCTATGACGCCGGCGGCGCGGCGTGTCTCTCGGTGCTGACCGACGAACCGTCATTTCAGGGCAAGCTGCAATATCTGACGGATGCGCGCGCGGCGACCTCCCTGCCCGCCTTGCGCAAGGACTTCATGTTCGACGTCTATCAGGTGGCGGAAGCGCGCTGCTATGGCGCCGATTGCATTCTGCTGATCATGGCAGCGATCGACGACGCGCTGGCGCGCGATCTGGAGGATGCAGCCAACGCATTCGGCATGGACGTGCTGATCGAGATCCATGACGAGGGCGAACTTGAGCGCGCGCTGCGCCTGAAATCGCCGCTGATGGGAATCAACAATCGAAACTTGCGGACGTTCGAAACGTCGATTGAGGTCAGCCGCCAACTGGCCCCGAAAGTGCCGCGGGACAAGATCATCGTCGGCGAGAGCGGAATATTCACCCCCGATGATCTCGCGGTCTTGTCGGAGGTCGGCGTTTCCACATTCCTGATCGGTGAGAGCCTGATGCGTCAGCAAGACGTCGCGGCCGCAACACGAACGCTGTTGGCGCGGCCGCAGAGGGCAGCAGGCTGACCGCCATGTCCGGCAAGACACTCACCCATCTCGGTGCATCCGGCGAAGCCCGGATGGTCGATGTGTCGGAGAAGGCATCGACGGAACGCGTGGCCATTGCCGAAGGCCGCGTCATCATGTCGAAAGAGACGCTGAACCTCGTCGTGTCGGGCAATGCCAAGAAAGGCGATGTGCTCGGCACCGCGCGCATTGCCGGCATCATGGCGGCCAAGCGCACGCATGAACTCATTCCGCTTTGTCATCCGCTGGCGATTTCACAAGTGATCGTCGATCTTGCGCCCGATGCGGCCTTGCCGGGCATCACGGTCCGCGCCACCGTCAAGGTGCAGGGACAAACCGGTGTTGAGATGGAAGCGCTGACAGCTGTTTCCGTTGCCTGTCTGACCGTCTATGACATGGTGAAGGCGGCCGAACGCGAGATGCGGATCGAAGGTATTCGGCTGATTGAAAAATCGGGCGGCAAGTCCGGTCTGTTTCGCGCGAAGGAATAATCACGTGTCATTGCTTCCCGTTGCCGACGCCCTCGACCGCGTGCTGGCGCAAGCACAGCCATTGCCGGGGGAGCGCGTCGCATTGAACGAAGCACATGGCCGCGTGCTGTCCGAAGATCTTCGCGCGTTGCGCACGCAGCCGCCGGTCGATGTCTCAGCCATGGACGGCTATGCCGTGCGTGCCGAAGACATCGCGACCGTGCCGACCGAACTGACGATGATTGGCGAAGTGGCTGCGGGACGTCCCTTCACCGGCGTCATCGAAGCGGGGCAGACGGCGCGGATTTTCACCGGTGGCGAATTGCCGGCCGGTGCTGACACCATTGTTGTGCAGGAACATACGCGGCGCGAGGGCGACAAGGTCACCTTCGCGACATTGCCGCAGGCCGGGCGGCATATCCGTAAAGCGGGTCTCGATTTTTTCGACAACGATATCCTGCTTGCTCGCAGCCGCGTGCTGACCGATCGCGATCTGTCGCTTGCAGCGTCCATGAACCACCCGCTTCTGCCGGTGTATCGCAAGCCGCGCGTGGCCGTGCTGGCGACCGGCGATGAACTGGTGATGCCGGGCCAGACACCAGGACCGGGACAGATCATCTATTCCAATGGCTATTCGGTCATGGCCTTTGCGCGGCGCCTCGGGGCCGAGGTCGTCGATCTCGGCATTGTCGCCGACCGGCTGGAGGATACGGTTGCCGCCATTCGCCGCGCCCGCGATGCCAAGGTCGATGTGCTGGTGACAATGGGCGGGGCGTCGGTGGGTGACTACGACCTCGTGCAAAAAGCGCTCTCGAGCGAAGGCATCGACCTGTCATTTTGGAAGATCGCGATGCGTCCGGGCCGGCCGCTCATGCATGGCCGCCTTGGCGAGATGCAGGTCCTCGGTCTGCCCGGCAACCCGGTCTCGGCCTATGTCTGCGCGTTCCTGTTCCTTGGCCCCCTGCTGCGCAAGATGACCGGGCGGCTCGATATCGAGAATCCGACCGAGCAGGCTTTGCTGGGGGCCGATCTGCCGGAGAATGACGAGCGGGCCGACTATCTTCGGGCCCGGTTATCGCGCTCGGTCCGTGGCGCGCTGGTGGCCACGCCCTTCCCGCTGCAGGATTCGTCGATGGGCCGGGTGCTGGCCCATGCGGATTGCCTCATCATCCGCGAGCCCCAAGCGCCGCGCGCGCTGGTCGGTTCCATCTGCACCATCCTGAAACTTCCCCTTTAAAACTCCTTCGCTTTCTTCACTTCAAATTAAGGGGTTGCGGAACACATATCGAACATATAGTGTCCGTTCATGATTTGTTTCGCACCCCTCGTGGTGCTGCCGGGGGAGAGACACCAATGTTGACGCGTAAACAGTTCGAGCTGCTGCGCTTCATCAATGAGCGCCTCAAGGAGGCCGGCGTACCGCCCTCCTTCGACGAGATGAAGGACGCGCTGGATCTGCGGTCCAAATCCGGCATTCATCGCCTGATCACGGCGCTCGAGGAGCGCGGCTTTATCCGCCGCTTGCCCAATCGCGCCCGTGCGATCGAGGTAATCAAGCTGCCCGATTCCGTCACGCAAGGGCCTGGCGCGCGCCGCGGATTCACGCCGAGCGTCATCGAAGGCAATCTTGGCCGCGTCCGCGCTGTGTCGTCCGAGGATGACGGCAGTGCCGCCAGCCGCCCTGTCGCCGTGCCGCTGATGGGCCGTATCGCCGCCGGTACGCCGATCGAGGCGATTCAGACCAAGACCCAGACGATCAGCGTGCCGCCGGATATGCTGTCGGCCTCGGGCGATCATTTCGCGCTGGAAGTGCGCGGCGATTCGATGATCGAAGCCGGCATTCTCGACGGTGACGTCGCGCTGATCCGCAAATCCGATGGCGCCGATACCGGCGACATCGTCGTCGCGCTGATCGATGAAGAGGAAGCGACGCTGAAACGGTTCCGCCGCCGCGGCGCCTCGATTGCTCTGGAGCCGGCCAACACGGCCTATGAAGTACGAATCCTGCCGCCCACCCGCGTGCGAATCCAGGGCAAGCTGGTCGGTCTAATCCGCCGGTACTGAGACGGCATCCTCGATATCGAGGTCCTGCAAGCGCGGCGTTGCATCGCGAGGCGGCGCTTGCGGTTGCGCCGTGGCTGTTGCCTGCAACGGAGTTGCGGTCCAGGGACGGCGATAAGTCGACGGCCGCGCCGAAGAAACGACGAAAGCTTCTGCGTTCCAGCGCGCACTGCTTGCGCCATTGGCTAGCGCGGCGCGGCGATCGATCACAGACGCTGCGCAATGTGGCGGAGCGTTTCTGTTCGTCACGACAAAGGCCGCGATCTCGCAATCCTCAACGACGGCTTCCGCGGTCAGCGAGAGGGCTACAGGCCGTCCGTCTGCAAGACGGGCCACGCAGCCATTGTCGTCACATCGCACGCCGTCTGTGAGCGTTTGATCCTTGGCTGATCTGGAATCGCCATCGGCGGCCAGCCACTCACCCAGCACGAATTCATCACGCCGGCTCGCAATGACACGCAGCACTCCGCTCGCGTCACGCACCGCGGCCATACCGGCATCGGCAGAGACGAAAATATCCGGGCGTGATGTCGTCAGAACGAGGCCGATGCAAGCGAGGCCAAGGCCGGCGCCGGTCCAGCGCAACGGTGAACGCAGAAGGCACAGGACGATAAGGCCGGCGGTGCCAATAAGAAGCGGGCCAATTCCGAAAGCTGCAATACGGCCCACGGCTCCTGGAAGACTGGCGACCCAGGTTGCTGCAGCGATGATCCATTCGATCCCCTCGCCCATCAGCCACCAGAATGGCCGGTCGAAGCCGAACGGCAACGCCACGAGCGCGAGAAGCCCGGCCGGCATCACCCAGATCGACACCGCCGGCATGGCCAGCAGATTGGCGAGCACGCCGTAAGGTGCGAGGCGATGGAAGTGATAGGCCGCAAACAGCGTCGTCGCGAGGCCTGCGACGAGTGAAGCAAGCACGAGTGCAACGACCTCGCGGCCGCCCCACAACGCGACGCGCGCGCTGAATGAATTGTCGGGCACATTGGCCAGCCATGGCAGCCCACGCTCATAGACAGCGATCAACGCGAGCGTTGCCGCAAACGACATCTGGAAACTCGGATGCACGATCGCTTCCGGCGATATTGCCAAGAGCACGAGCGCAGCCACGGCAATGGTGCGCAAGGTTAGCGCCGGACGGTCGAACATGACGCCGATCAGGACGATGGCCGTCATGATGAAAGCGCGCTGCGTCGCGACTTCGGCACCCGAGAGCAAGAGATAGAAAGCCGCCATGATCAGCGCTGCGAGCGCCGCCCATTTCTTGATGGCGTAGCGGCTGGCGATGATCGGAAACAACGCAAGCCCGGCCCGCACGACGAAGAACACGACGCCGGCAACGACCGCCATGTGATAGCCGGAGATCGACAGCACATGGGCGAGGCTCGAGACATACATCGCCTCGTTCACCGGCGCGGAGATCGCGTCGCGCTTGCCGGTGATCAGCGCGGATGCGATGGCACCCTTATCGCCGGGCAGAGCGGCGCGGATATGCGCGTCGATGGCATCGCGGATCGCACTGATCGTCGCGGCATAGCGAAGCCAGATATTCGGCGGTTCAGGTGGCGCAATCTGCTTCACCTGACCGAGCACAAAGCCCGTCGCGCCAAGCTGCTGGAAATAATAGTCGCGCGCAAAGTCGTAGCCTCCCGGCCGCAATGGCGTGAGCGGCGGATTGAGGCGTGCCCGCAATTCGACGAAGGATGCGAGCGGCGGCGCAAGCCCTTTACGGACGGTGACACGAACACGTTCGAGTTTTTCGTTGTTACGTGCGCCGGTCATGCTGTGAACGCGAATGACGATGCGGTCGTTGCGTTCGCGTTCCTCACGCCGTTCGATGAAGCCGGTCAGGGTGACATTGTATGCCGGTGCGGTCAGGACCGGATGCGCGATACGTAGGCTTTTCCATGTTGCGAATGTAAAGCCCGCCGCGATCGCCGTGACACCGATCGTCAATGGCCAAGCGACAGGTCTTGTGCGTGCCGCAACGCAGATGGCCAGCGCAATGCCTGTTGCGATGACACCGGCCCACAGCGACGGCTCATGATCGGCTGAAAAGTAAAATACGACGCCGAGGCCGAACGCAACCGGAAGCCACGGAATCAGACGGCCGGGGACGACGTCCGACCTGATCCAGTCGCCGATGAGGGCGCCAGTGGATTGTGAGAGGCGCGAGAGGTCGTCCAGCCAGCCTGGCGAAACGCCCCGCTCGCTGGCGCGTGGTCCCAATGGCCACGTGCGCGCCCGCGCCCGGCTCCTCGCCTTGCCCTGCTCCGCCATGAGCCCCCGCTCCGGCTGTTGCCGCAGGTGGAGGTTACATCAGAACTCACGGTCGCGTCATTCCGGGGCGCTCGCATAGCGAGCGAGCCCGGAATCCAGTTCGGTGCTGGGCTTTGGATTCCGGGTTCGCGACACGCAAGCTGCGTAAACTTGCCTGCGATGTCGCGCCCCGGAATGACAGCAGGCGCTACCCGCCCGCTGAGACCTTGGCCCAGGTATCGCGCAGGCCGATGGTGCGGCTGAACACCAGATGTCCGGGCTTGGAATCCTTGTCGCGCACGAAATAACCCTGCCGCTCGAATTGCACCGGTTCGCCGGAATTGTCACCGGCCAATACCGGCTCCAGCTTGGCATTGGGCAGAATCTCGAGCGATTGCGGATTGAGGTCTGCGACGAAGTTCGATGCGTCGGGATCCGGCTTGGTGAAAAGCTGATTGTAGAGCCGCACTTCGGCATTCACGGCGTCCGCCGCCGATACCCAGTGGATGGTTGCCTTCACCTTGCGGCCGTCCGGCGCGTTACCGCCCTTGGTCGCCGGATCATAGGTGCAGCGAAGCTCAATCACCTCACCGGCATCGTTCTTCACCACTTCGCGGCAGGTGACGAAATAGGCGTAGCGCAGCCGAACTTCAGTGCCGGGAGACAGCCGGAAGAATTTCTTCGGCGGATTCTCCATGAAGTCGTCCTGTTCGATGTAGATCTCGCGGCCAAAGCGGATGCGGCGGGTGCCGGCATTCTCGTCGTCCGGATGATTGATGGCCTCAAGCTCCTCCGTCTGCCCTTCGGGATAATTCTCGATCACGATCTTCAACGGGCGCAACACTGCCATCCGGCGCAGCGCGGTCTTGTTCAATGTCTCGCGAATGGCGAAATCGAACATGGCGACATCGACGACGCTGTTGGCCTTGGCGACGCCGATGCGTTTGACGAAATCGCGGAGCGCGGCCGGCGGCACGCCGCGGCGGCGCAATCCCGCCAACGTTGGCATGCGTGGATCGTCCCAGCCTGCGACATGACCTTCACGCACCAACTGGGTCAGCACACGCTTCGACAGGATGGTGTAGCTGAGATTGAGCCGCGCGAATTCATACTGATGCGGCTTTGACGGCACCGGCAGATTCTCGATGAACCAGTCGTAAAGCGGGCGATGGTCTTCGAATTCGAGCGTGCAGATCGAATGCGTGATGTGCTCGATCGCATCTGATTGGCCATGGGCGAAGTCGTAGCTCGGATAGATCTTCCAGGCATCGCCGGTGCGCGGATGGTGCGCGTGCAGGATGCGATAGAGCACCGGATCGCGCAGATTGATATTGCCTGAGGCCATGTCGATTTTGGCGCGCAACACGCGGGCGCCGTTCGGAAATTCGCCGGCGCGCATGCGGCGGAATAGATCGAGATTCTCCTCGACCGACCGGTCGCGGAATGGACTGTTGACGCCGGGTTCGGTCAGCGTGCCGCGGTTCTCGCGCATCTGCGTCGGCGTCTGGTCATCGACATAGGCCTTGCCGTCGCGGATCAGCAACTCCGCCCATTCATAGAGCTGCTCGAAATAATCCGAGGCGTGGAAGAGATTGTCGCCCCAGTCGTAACCGAGCCAGTGCACGTCGGCCTTGATGGCGTCGATATATTCCTGCTCTTCCTTGGCCGGGTTGGTGTCGTCGAAGCGCAGGTGGCAGCGTCCGCCGAATTCCTGCGCGATGCCGAAATTCAGGCCGATCGACTTGGCGTGGCCGATATGCAGATAGCCGTTCGGCTCCGGCGGAAAGCGGGTGACAATTGTTTTATGGCGGCCGGATTCGAGGTCGGCCTGCACGATGTCACGGATGAAATCGCGCCCCGCTTCCGCTGTCGTCGTCTCGTCAACCGCCATTCTCTTTGCCTCATCTGCGCCGCGGCTGTCCGCGACGCGCCTATCTGCCAAATTCATTCCCCAGCGCCAAGGCCGTGGAGATGCCTAAGCCTGCCCCGGACTTGCCTTATTGCCGCGCAATGCGCTGTTTCCGGCCCCCTTGTCACATGATAGATGGGCGGAATCACACCAACAGCCTGCTGCCTGAGCCTTAAGGATGTCCGACTCCGTCGTCACCCGTTTTGCCCCGTCCCCGACCGGTTTCCTGCATATCGGCGGGGCGCGGACGGCGTTGTTCAACTGGCTCTATGCGCGCGGCCGCGGCGGCAAGATGCTGCTGCGGATCGAGGACACTGACCGCGAGCGCTCCACCGCGGCGGCCATCGACGCCATTCTCGATGGCCTGACCTGGCTCGGCATCACCTGGGACGGTGACGCCGTCCACCAGTTCTCCCGCGCTACCCGCCATCGCGAGGTGGCCGAGCAATTGCTGGCCTCCGGCAATGCCTATCGCTGCTACGCGACCCCGGAAGAGCTGACCGAGATGCGGGAGGCGGCCCGCAAGGCGGGACGGGCCCGCATGTATGATGGCCGCTGGCGGGACCGCGATCCTTCCGAGGCGCCGGCCGGCATGAAGCCGGTCATCCGGCTGAAAGCGCCCTCGACCGGCGAGACCGTGATCGAGGATCAGGTGCAGGGCCGCGTGGTCTGGCAGAACGAGGATCTCGACGATCTGGTGCTGCTGCGTTCGGACGGCAACCCCACCTACATGCTCGCGGTCGTGGTCGACGACCACGACATGGGCGTCACCCACATCATCCGTGGCGACGACCACCTGACCAACGCGGCGCGGCAGAAGCAGATTTATGATGCGCTCGGCTGGCCGGTGCCGACGATGGCGCATATTCCGCTGATCCACGGGCCGGATGGATCGAAGCTGTCAAAGCGTCACGGCGCGCTCGGCGTCGATGCCTATCGCGCACTCGGTTATTTACCGGAAGCATTGCGGAATTATCTGGTGCGGCTCGGCTGGAGCCATGGCGATCAGGAAATCTTCTCCACGGAGGAGATGATCAAGCTGTTCGACCTGCCGCAAATCGGCCGCTCAGCGGCGCGGTTCGATTTTATCAAACTTGAAAGCCTGAACGGCCACTATATCCGACAGACCGATGACGCCGTGCTGCTGGCTGAACTGGAAAAGGCCCTGCCCTTCATTGCGAATGGCAACGCGCTTGCGGCGAAGCTGGACGATGACCTGCGGGCGAAACTGCTGAAGGCGATGCCGGGCCTCAAGGAGCGCGCCAAGACGCTTGTCGAGTTGCTCGAACATTCACGCTTCATCTGGGCCGACCGGCCGCTGCAGCTCGAGGACCGGGCAAAGACGATTCTTACGGCCGAAGCGCGTGCGGTGCTGGGCGCTCTGCTTCCTGCATTCGATGCGATCAGCGATTGGTCGGCGGCAACAACGGAGGCCGCGGTGCGTGCCTATGCCGACAGCACGAATGCCAAGCTCGGCACGATCGCGCAGCCGCTGCGCGCGGCATTGACGGGGCGAGTCACGTCGCCGGGAATTTTCGATGTCCTGGCGGTGCTCGGGAAATCGGAATCCCTCGCGCGTCTGCGCGATCAGGCCGGGGCCGCGGCACAGGCTGTGTCTTAACCCTGTTGCTGCTCCCTTTTTCTGCGAATTTTATGTGCCGTTTCTTATCCTTATGCATGGGTCCTATCCCGCTGATAAGGCCCATCTTGCGAGCTGATAAGGGATGGGATACGCCACCCAGCACAGGACCAATTCGTCGGTCGCCGAACACCGCTGCCCGGTGAAGAGCCGGTGCGTGCTTCGACGGCCGTCCCCGCGCAAAGGAACGAGTTATGGACGCGAAGACGGATGCCAAGACCGCAAAGGTCTCGATCGGCGACGAAAGCTGGAACCTCCCTGTAAAATCCGGGACCATCGGTCCCGATGTGGTGGACATTGGCAAGCTCTATGGCCAGACCGGGATGTTCACCTACGACCCGGGTTTCACCTCGACCGCGAGCTGCGAGTCGAAGATCACCTATATCGATGGTGACGAAGGCATCCTGCTGTATCGCGGCTATCCGATCGAACAGCTCGCCGAACACGGCGACTTTCTCGAGACCTGCTATCTCCTGCTCTTCGGTGAATTGCCGACCGCTGCGCAGAAGGCTGATTTCGACCGGCGCGTGACCAATCACACGATGGTCCACGAGCAGATGAGCCGTTTCTTCCAGGGCTTCCGTCGTGATGCGCATCCGATGGCGGTCATGGTCGGATCGGTCGGTGCGCTGTCGGCCTTCTATCACGACTCGACCGACATCTCCGATCCGTATCAGCGCCTCGTCGCCTCGATCCGCATGATCGCCAAGATGCCGACGCTTGCGGCCATGGCTTACAAGTACACGATCGGACAGCCCTTCGTGTATCCGACCAATGCGCTCGACTATTCGTCGAACTTCATGAAGATGTGCTTTGCGGTGCCGTGCGAGGAATACAAAGCCAATCCCGTGATGGCGCGGGCGATGGACCGCATCTTCATCCTGCATGCTGATCACGAGCAGAATGCGTCGACATCGACCGTGCGTCTTGCCGGTTCGTCCGGTGCCAACCCCTTTGCCTGCATCGCCGCCGGCATCGCCTGCCTCTGGGGTCCGGCGCATGGCGGCGCCAACGAAGCCGCGCTGAAGATGCTGGCCGAGATCGGCTCCGTCGATCGCATCCCGGAATATGTGAAGCGCGCGAAGGACAAGAACGATCCGTTCCGACTGATGGGCTTTGGCCATCGCGTCTACAAGAACTACGATCCGCGCGCCAAGATCATGCAGAAGACCTGCCATGAGGTTTTGGCGGAAGTCGGCCATGGCGACGATCCGCTGCTGCAGGTGGCGATCGAACTCGAGCGCATCGCCCTCAGCGACGAATACTTCATCGAGAAGAAGCTCTATCCGAACATCGACTTCTATTCGGGCATCACCCTGAAGGCGATGGGCTTCCCGACCTCGATGTTCACGGTGCTGTTCGCCGTCGCCCGCACCGTCGGCTGGATCGCACAGTGGAAGGAAATGATCGAAGATCCGCAGCAGAAGATCGGCCGGCCGCGCCAGCTCTATACCGGCGCAACCCGCCGCGACTACGTGCCGATCTCGACCCGCAAGGCGTAAAGCCTCACAGGCATCGACCCTGGACGGACTTCACTCCGTCAAGTCCGGCGATGCCTGCAATCGCTCCAAGACGATCTGATCGGGATTGTCCGCTTTTGCGAGAGACGCAAAGGCGGACAAAACTTTTTCTTTGTCGATCGTGTCGTCGGATACAATCACGATGAGGCCTCGCGCGACGGCTTCATTCGATGACAGGACGCCATCTTCCAGGGCGCGCAGCACGGCCTCGGCCGTGACCACGATCGTCTCGTCAGCTTGTGCGCCGGACCTCAAAATCTGGAAGGCGACACCGTCCGGATTTGCGTGATAACGACTCCAAACGTCGTTTTCGACCAGGAGCATGGACAGGTCGGATGCGACCGCAACACCGGACAACGCCAATGCGTTGCCGAAGCGTTGCAAGTGTCCAATCGTCGATCCTTTATCGACGGGCTTTCCGTTGCCCTGATCAGCGACGTATGTTTGTAGAATGCCTGCGGTTATGGCTTGGCTCAATGCTGATGTGACGTCAGCCTCGCGTGGGTGCGTCGCGCTTACACCACTTCCCGTCGTGCGATATTCGCAGGCTATGGACGGCGTATACCCGGTCAGCAGAAAAATCGAGAAGAATGCGATACGCAGATACAAACTTGTCATGGTGCCCTCCGTGAGCACAGACGGAGCATCACGGTGATCTTGGCGCTCCGTAACGCAATTACAGCGGAGTGTTTTTCATCTCCCGATTGTCTTGATTGGATTCGACTAGGCTGAAGGGATTGGGGCGGCAATTCGTGTGGTGGTAAATCTGCCGAAGGCCACGGTTGGGAGGTTCAACGCGTCACGTTGAATCGTAGGGCCTCTGCATGTCATGATAGTTCTCCCTCATTACTGACTCCCGATTGTGTTTGGTAGTTCTCCGCTTTTGATTAAGCGGATTGTATTTTTTTAATTCGATGACACGATGAGAATGGCGGCGATGCGCTGAAAAGTTTAACCGGCTCCGCGCGAGTTCAGTGACGAACGCCATCTTCAATAGCTCGATCCTATTCCTCCAAAATCAGGAAAGGAAGCGTATGAAGACCAAGGTCCGAACAAAAAAACGAGATGCGCCGCACGCCAATGCGACATCATTTGTTATTAGGGCCTGCAGCACTAGCTGCTTCCCTTTATGCGTTACCGATGCCTTGCGATGGATCCTTAACGGACCGGCAGGACCGAACATCAAAATATGTCAGGATGCCCACCGTAATATCGTATCAAAAAGAAAGAGATGTTCATGCCAACTCTTGCGCAATTGATCGTCTGGATTGCTGTTGGTCTGATTGGCGGTAGCCTCGCTGGCCTGCTGATTACCTGGCACCGTCGAGGATTTGGGCTTTGGCGCAATATCGGGCTTGGTCTTGTTGGTGCGCTGATCGGCGGCTTTCTTTTCAGAATGTTCGGACTGTTTCCCGGCCTCGACAAAATTTCCATTTCGCTACGCGACATCGTCGCGGCGCTGGTCGGATCATTGATCGTGCTGGCAGCCTTATGGCTGTGGCAAACGTTCGGAAAAACGCGCTGATGTTATTGATATAAAACGTTTAATTATGCCGCTGCGCGTTCTGCGCCGTCATACGCCCAGGTGACGTAAGCCGCCCCCCAGGTGAAGCCGCCGCCGAATGCGGCCATGACCAGACGGTCTCCCGCCCTCAACTTGCTTTCGTAGTCCCACAGACAAAGCGGGATGGTTGCGGCAGTGGTGTTGCCATATTTCTGGATGGTCATCATCACCCGATCCATCGGCAATCCCATGCGCTCGGCTGTCGACTCGATGATGCGACGGTTGGCTTGGTGCGGAACCAGCCAATGGATCATATCGCCGCGCAAATTATTGCGCGCCATGATCTCACCTGCGACCTCCGCCATCTTGGCAATAGCGAATTTGTAAACAGCCGCCCCTTCCTGATGTACATAGTGTAGACGCTTGGCGACGGTTTCGGCACTCGGCGGCAGGCGGCTGCCGCCGGCCTTCTGATGCAGATGGATCATGCCTGAACCATCGGAGCGGATGAGCGTGTCGAGGATGCCCTCGCCGTTCGGACTTGGCTCGATCAACACCGCGCCCGCCCCGTCGCCGAACAGGACGCACGTGGCGCGATCAGTGTAGTCGATAATGGCCGACATCTTGTCGGCGCCAACCACAATCACCTTTTTGCATTGGCCATTGGCCACAAACTGCGAAGCGATGGTGATGGCGTAGATGAAGCCCGAACAGGCTGCCTGCACGTCGAACGATCCGATCGGCCCGACACCGACCATCTCGCAGATTAGATTGGCTGTGGATGGAAAGACGAAATCTGGTGTGGTGGTTGCGCAGATGAGGAGGTCGATGTCTTCCGGCTTGTTTCCGGTCCGCTCGAGCAGCCCTCGGACCGCTTGCGCTCCCATATGAGAGGTGCCGAGCCCCTCACCCTTCAGAATCCGCCGCTCGCGGATACCGGTTCGCTCGGTGATCCAGGCGTCGGACGTATCGACCAATTGGGCCAGTTCGGCATTGCTTAGAACGTAGTCTGGAAGGTAACCGCAAACGCCTGTTATTGCTGGTGTTTTGAGATGGCCGTTGCGCATGCAAATTCGCCGATGGAGGGATGGGAGAGGACGTTGCGAATGAGGCAGTTCATGGGCTGGATACCAGCCTTCTCGCCATTTGTCAGGCAGGAAGGCGGGATTTGATCGCAACCTGTTCGACGATGTCCGCTGCTCGGCGCGCCGGCTGGGCGGTGCCGATCTCCATCAGGTCGTCAAGCCGCGCCAGCGCGGCCAGTTGATTTCGCCGTTCCGGAGAATCCCGCAGGAGTGGTGTGAGCGCGGCCGAGAGTTTCTCTGGTGTACAGTCGGTCTGGATGAATTCCGGAACGGCATTCTCGCCCAGCACCAGATTGGTGAGGATGACAGACGGTACCCGGATCAGGCGCCGGGCGATCACGGCTTCAAGTCCGGACACCTTATAGGCCGTGATCATGGGCACGCCGGAGATGCCGAGCTCCAGCGTGACCGTGCCGGACTTGGCCAAGGCAGCGCGTGCCTGGCGAAAGGCTGACCGGCGGTCCTCACGCTTGACCACGATCTTGGGCCGCAGCGGCCAGTAAGCCGTTTCCCGGATCACCGTGTCCTGCAGGTGCGGCGTTGTCGGGATGACGATGTCCAGCGGCCAGACGGTCTTGGCAAGGCGCTCCACGGCCCGCCCGAATGGCTCGATCAGCCGTCTGATCTCGTTCTTGCGGCTACCCGGCAGAACCAGCAGCAACGGCGTACCATTGTTCCGCTGCTCGGCTTCAGCCTTGTTGGGCCGCAACTCGTCGATCTGCTCGACCAGCGGGTGGCCGACATACGTGCATGGGGGCCCACCCAATTCCTGATGGACCTTCGGTTCGAATGGCAGCAGCGCCAGCACGTGATCGACATAGCGACGCATTGCCTTCGCCCGGCCTGGCCGCCACGCCCAGACGGACGGCGATACGTAATTGACAATCGGGATCCGGGGATTGGCCTTGCGGACACGGCGGGCGACGCGATGGGTGAAATCCGGGGAGTCGATAATGACCATGACATCCGGGCGTTCCTGCAGGGCCGCGTGAACCGTCTCGCGGATCCGGCTGAGGATCATCGGCAGGGCCTGGGCGATCCCGGAAATGCCGACAATGGCTAGATCATCGATCCGGAACAGCGACGGAAGTCCTTCCGCCGCCATTTCATAGCCGCCGACGCCGCGAAACTCGACCGTCGATCCAAGCTTGGCCTTTAAGGCGCGCATGAGCGCGGCACCGAGCCTGTCGCCAGATTCCTCTGTCGCAACCAGAAAGACCTTCATGCGGATTCGCCAAACCCAGCCACGAACACCTTCGCCCGGTCGGCTTTCTGAACCACAATTTGCGGCTCGGCAATAATGGTGCCGCCGGCAATGACGGCGAGCCCGGCGAGTCCGGCCTCGGCGATGCCCTCGATCGTGCGCGGGCCGATAGAGGGCAGGTCGAAACGGCGATCCTGCCCCGCCTTGGGCGCCTTGATGAGGACGCCGGTGCCCAGCGGGGCACGGAAGCGCTTGCTGCGGCGAAGCTCGGCCACGCGGGCGAGCATCTGGTCGGTGCCCTCCGCTGCCTCGACCGCGATGACATGACGATTGGCGACAACGACGCCTTGCCCGATGTCGAGGGGGCCCATGATCCGCAGGATCTCAAGACCGTGACGAATGTCGCTCAGGTCACTTTCAGAGGGACTGACCTGTCCGAGGGAGCCTTCGTGCACCAGAATTTCGGGGGCGACTTCGTGTGCGCCGAGCAGACGAAAGCCGTAGCCTTCCAGCATCCGCGCCATGCCGCTGAGCAGATGGTCGTCGCCACCGTAGAAATGCCGGATCGCGCCCGGCAATGCACGCAAGGTTGCCAGATCGAAATTGATAAGCTGGCGAATGCTGGGCCGGACCAAGGTGCCGATGAAGATCACATCGCGGCAGCCTTCCCGCCGCGCGAGACGCAGGAAACGGCCAAGCTGGACGACGTGCGCCCAATGATGCGGATAATTCTTGACGCGTTCGGCATCGGCCCAGCCGTTTAAAGCAAAAAGCACGACCGGCCGACCGTTGCGAAGCAAAGCGTCGGCAACCGTAAACGGAAAGGTGCCGCCGCCACAGATGATGGCGACCGGCCCCTCGCCCGCCGCCCCGTCGCCCGTCATGAATCGGTGGCCGGACTTCCTTCGCCGGCCAGTCCGGTCTTGGCCGCTTTCATCAGCGGCCGCGATCCGCCCGCCCTGATGAACGCGATCACTTTCGCGACGACGGGATCGTCGGCAAAGTTACGCTCGACGGCTTCGACCCGTTCCTTGAAGTGGCCGCGCACGAGGAAGAGTGCGCGATAAGCCTGACGAAGGACGTGGATGTCGGCACGCGAATAGCCGCGCCGGCGCATACCGATGACGTTGAGACCATCGAGCTCACCGCGCTGTCCGATCGCAAAACCGAACGGGATCACATCCGCACCAAGGCCGGTGACGCCTGCAATCATCGCGCTCTCGCCGATCCGCACGAACTGATGCGCCGCCGAGTGGCCGCCCATGAAAACGTAATCCTCAACGACGACGTGGCCGCCGAGGACGGCGTTGTTGGCCATCGTCACATTGTTGCCGACCTTGCAGTCATGGCCGATATGCGAGCCGACCATGAACATGCATTTGTTACCGACGGCCGTGAGGCTTCCGTCATCTTCGGTACCGGTATTCATCGTCACGTGTTCGCGGATCTCGCAATCTGTGCCGATCGTCAAACGTGTCGGCCCGCCACGATATTTCACCGATTGCGGCGGCGTACCGAGCGAAGCGAACGGATAGATGACGGTACGCTCGCCGATCGTCGTATGGCCCGTGACCGAGACATGACCGATCAGCCGGCAATTGTCGCCGATGACGACGTTGGGGCCGACGATGCAATAAGGACCGATCATAACGCCCTTGCCGATGACCGCACCTGACGCAATACGCGCAGTTGGATCGATAGCGGGCTCAGGCGTCTCAAGCATTGACAATCATCGCTCCGACTTCGGCCTCGGCCACCAATGTGCCATTAACCTTGGCCTCGCCGCGATACCACCACATCATCTTTTTCCGCGCGATCTTGGTGACGTGATATTCGATCGTGTCACCGGGCTGAACCTGTTTGCGGGACTTGGCCTTGTCGATCGTAAGAAAGAAGACACTTTTCGTTTCACCGCCTGTCGCGCCGGAACAGATGCAGAGGGTGCCCGCCGTCTGCGCCATCCCTTCGATCATCAGGACGCCGGGAAAAACCGGATTCTCCGGAAAATGCCCCATGAATTGCGGTTCGTTGGCCGTCACATTCTTGATGCCGATGGCAAATTCATCTGCTCGCATCTCGATGACGCGGTCGATCATCAGGAATGGATAGCGGTGCGGAAGCGATTTGAGAATTCTGGCGATATCCGCCGTTTCCAGCCTGGTCGGCGTATCGTTCATGGAAGTCAGTCCCCTGTCCCGGCCTTGTTCTTTTCGGCGCTATGGTTCTTTGCAGCGCGACCGAGCCACGCCATCTCCCGCATCCAGTTTTTAGCGGGTCGTGCCGGCACGCCGGCGACACGGCCACCGCGCGGGACGTCGGTGTTGACGCCGCTCATTCCCGCGACCTGTGCGCCCTCGCCGATCGTGACATGATTGTTGATGGTGGAGCAGCCGCCTATGGCAACAAAATCCTCCAGCGTCACACTGCCGGCGAGCGCAACATGCGAGACGATGACGCAATGCCTGCCGACCGACACATTGTGACCAATCTGGACAAGGTTGTCGATTTTGGTGCCCTCGCCGATGATGGTGTCGCGGATGGCACCGCGGTCGATCGTCGTATTGGCGCCGATCTCCACGTCGTCCTGGATGATGACCCTGCCGATTTGCGGGACTTTGCTGTGCCCGCGCGGGCTCATGACATAGCCGAAACCATCCTGGCCAACCCGGACGCCCGGATGCAGGATGACGCGATCACCGATCAAGGCATGCATGATCGAACTGTGCGGACCGACGCTGCAATTGCGGCCGATGCGGACCTCGGCGCCAACGACGGCTCCCGCGCCGATCATGGTCCCCGCGCCGATTTCCGCGCGCGGGCCGATGACGGCACCCGGCTCGATCGTGACGCCATCTTCAATGCGTGCTTTGGGATGGACCGATGCACCATGGGTGATGCCATCAGCCTCGAATAGCGATGACGGGCGCAGGGCATCAGCAAAGAGTTTGCGGGTGACGGCAACAAAGCCACGATAGGGATCGCGCGACACCAGCAGAAGGAGACCCGGCGGTGCATCCTTGACGAACCTTTCGGCGATCAGGCAGGCGCCGGCCCTCGTCGAAGCGAGCCCGCCGGAATAGCGCAGATTCTCAAGAAAGGTCAGATCGTGCGGCCCAGCACGATCGATCGGCGCAACATTGTTGATGCGCAACTCGGCCCGTGAAGGGTCCGACAGCGTTGCGCCCGCCAATACAGCGATCTCTCCAACAGAGAGATCACTGTCTCGCTTGAAAAATACCGGATCGGTCATCCCGCCGACACCGCGGTGAACAACTTGGTGAATTCGGTCGCGCGGATCAGAATCGTGTCCCGCCGCCGAAGCGGAATTCCTGGACGATATCGTAGCTCTGCTTCGTAATCGGGATTGCGTAGTCGAACCGCAATGGGCCGAATGGCGAATCCCAAACCAGGCCGGCACCGACCGAGGAGCGGACAGCGTTGCTGTCGACGAATGTCATCGTCTCGCCAAGAGCCGCCGTCGGTCCCTTGTAATTCCAGACCGAGCCAGCATCGGCGAAGATCGCCGCGCGAATGCCGACATCCTTCGGAATGAAATAGAGCGGGATCTGCAACTCGAGGCTTGCGGCCCAGTAGTTTGTGCCACCCAGCGCATCCTGGGTCGTATAAGGCGTCAGATCGCGCGGACCGAAGCCGTTCTGACGGAAGCCGCGAACAAGGTTCGGGCCGCCCTGATACATATCGATGAAGCGCAGATCCTTGCCGCCCCAGCCCGTGATGTTACCCGCCTGCAGGCGCAGCAGCGCGATATAGTCCGGCACCACCTCATGGTAGAAGCGGAGGTCGCCTGAGGTGCGGAGGAAGTTCACGTCGCCGCCGAGACCTGCGAGTTCCTGCTTCAACTCGGCGCGAATGCCCTGCGTCGGATTACGATTGTTGTCGAGCGTGTTGTAGATCAGGCTGTAGCCGGCAAGCGACGTAAGAACCGGACCCTGGTCGAGGCTCAAGCGAACCGGCAGCGACGGCACAATCGAATTGGCCGCGCAGCCGTTTCCGCCAGCCGGATTATACGGCACAGCGGCATAGCAGTTCGAAAAGCCTTCCTGCAGCGACAATTCCTGTTGGTACAGCGAATAGCGGAGCTGTAGCGTCAGATCTTCACGCAGTTCAAAACCAAGGCGCACGGCTCCGCCGATCGTCTGCGTGTCATAGGACGTATATTGCTGGCCGTTCGTCTCCTTGGCGAAGAAGTCGAGACCGAGCGCCATGCGGTAATCGAGGAAATAAGGCTCAACAAACGACAGTTCGAAACCGCGTGCGCGTTGGCCGTAGGTGACCGAAGCTCGTGCTGCCTGACCGCGGCCGAGAAGGTTTCGTTCGCCGATCGAGACTTCGCCGAGCCAGCCGTCCTGGGTCGAATAACCGCCCGAGATCGAGAACTCACCCGTGGACATTTCTTCAACATCAACGTTGACCACGACGCGGTCCGGAGAAGTTCCCGGTTCGTTGGTGATCTTCACGCTCTTGAAGTAGTTCAGATTCTTCAGGCGACGCTCGGCGCGGTCAATCAGGGCGCGGTTATAGGCATCGCCTTCGGCGATATCGAACTCACGCCGGATGACGTAATCGCGCGTACGCGTATTGCCGCGGATCTGAATCCGCTCGATGTAAGCGCGGGCACCCTCATCGACGGTGAAAACGACGTTGATCTTGCGCGTCTGAAAGTCGCGGTCACCACGCGGGCGAACCACAGCAAACGGATAGCCGCGCCGTGCAACGTCAACCGAGAGCGCCTCGACCGACTTCTCGACCGCTTCGGCATTGTAGGTTGCGCCTGGCTTGGCCTTCAAACTGCTGGCAACCGAGTTGGCATCGATCGACTTGACGTTCGACTGAACGTCGACCTGTCCGAAGGTGTATTGATCGCCCTCCTCGATCGTGAAGGTCACGATAAAGGCTTCCAGCGCCGGGTCATATTCACTGATCGCGGAGACGATCCGGACGTCGGCAAAACCGTGCTTGAGGTAAAAGCGACGCAGAAGATCGCGGTCAGCCTCGATCCGGTCGGGATCGTAGACGTCCGTGGTCTTCAGGAAGCTCAGGAAGTTGGATTCGGAGGTCTTGATCACGTCCTTCAGCCGGTAATCGCTATAGTAGCGGTTACCGACGAAGCGGATCTGCTTGACGCCCGTCTTTTTGCCTTCGGTGATCTCGAAAACGAGGTCGACGCGATTGTTCGGCAGCTCGATGATCTTTGGCACGACACGGACATTGTAGCGCCCGTTGCGGCGATAGGTCTCGATGATGCGCTGGGTGTCGGATTGGACGATCGGTCGCGAGAGCGTGCCGCGCGGCTTCGATTGAATCTCGGCCGTGAGTTGCTCGTCCTTCGCCTTGATATTTCCCTCGAAAGCGATGCGGTTGATGACCGGGTTTTCCACCACGGTGACGATCAGGCGGCCGCCTGCCTGTCGAATCCGCACATCCTGGAACAGACCGGTGGCGTAAAGACCCTTCAGCCCCTCATCGATGGCAGCCGCACTGGTGCCGCGGAAATAGGAACGGATCGTTTCCGCTTCGACACGCCGATTGCCCTCAACGACGACGCTCGCCGATTGAGCAAAAGCATAGCCTGTCGGCATTGCGACAGTGGCAATGCCAGAAACAACCCCACCAACGAGGAGAATCGCTAGTCCCGCTCCCCGCAACACCCGGGCACCCATTCCCATTGCCACGCGCTTTTTTCCTGCCCCTTCGGCGGTCAGAATCGTAAACAAGTGTCTAACACCATTAGCTTTTACAGTCTCAAGCCGTTGGTGCAAACGAAACCATGTTGGTTCGTTAACCGAACCCCACTCACGTTGCCGCATCGCCACACGTCATCCCCCGAGTGGTCCCCAAAGCGGCGGTGCTATGAGGCGGTAAGGTGAATAATGTCGTTAAAAGTTGCAAAAATCATCAACATGACGACAAGCGCCAGGCCGATCCGGAACCCCATCTCCTGGGCCCGCTCCGAAAGCGGCTTTCCGCGGATCGCCTCGATTGCGTAGAACAAAAGATGGCCACCGTCCAGGAGGGGCACTGGAAACAGGTTCAGAAGGCCGATCGATACCGACAAGATCGCGGCGAGGTTCATGACCGCGATGAAGCCGACCGTTGCCACCTGGCCGGAGACTTGGGCGATTCGGATCGGACCGCCGAGCTGGTCTGCGGATTCTTTCCCTACAAAAATACCGCCAATGTAGGACAGTGTTCGATCGACGACGAACCAGGTCTCCTGGGCTCCCATCCAGAGCGCGCGCGGTGCTGAAACCTTTTCAAGCTGCGCGTCGGCCGCCCCCATGGACCGGGTGATTCCGAGGACACCAATGCGGTGGACGTTGCCGAAATTGTCCTTCACTTCCCGCAAGGATGGAGTTGCCTTGAGATCCTGCTTGGCGCCGCCACGATCGATGGTGACCGTCAGTTGTTGGCCGGCGCTGGTACTGACCACACGCTGCATGTCGGCAAAGGTCTCGATCGGGCGGCCGTTGATGGCCACGATCACGTCGCCCACCACGAAACCGGCCTGGGCCGCGGCGCTGTCCGGCTGGATGGCGTCGACCCGGGCCGAGGTCGAGGGACGGCCATAGAAGGTAAAGATTGCCGCGAAAATCAGGATGGCCAGGATGAAGTTGGCAATCGGACCTGCCGCGACGATGGCAGCGCGGCTTCCAACCGGCTGATGGTGGAAGCTTTCCCGCTGCTCGGCCGGCGACATCTTAGCGATCGAGGACTGGTCTGGCGTGCTGGCGGCATCCTCGTCACCGAAGAATTTCACATAGCCGCCGAGCGGAATGGCAGAAATCTTCCAACGGGTGCCGTGCCGATCGTTAAAGCCGACAATTTCCGGGCCGAAACCGACGGAAAAGCTCAGGACACGGACGCCACACAGGCGCGCAACCAGAAAGTGGCCAAGCTCGTGAAAGAACACGACGATGGTCAGCACGAACAGGAACGGCAGCAGAGCGCCGGTAAAACCGCCGCCCCACAAACTGAAATTCTCAAGAAAACCCATCGATTCCTATCCCGCTGGTGCCGAATTCTAGCTTTTTGCGACGGTCGGCAACAAGGTGCTGGCCAATGCCCGCGCGGCCTTGTCGATTGAAAGAGCTTCCTCGACGCTCGCCGGCTCCCGCACCATGCCGGTCCGGGCTGCCTCGTTCAGTGTCGCATCCACGAGCGCCGGAATGGCGGCAAATCCGAGGCGACGATTAAGGAATTCGGCGACCGCCACCTCATTGGCGGCATTGAGCACCGTTGGCGCCGCCCCGCCCGCCTCGATCACCTCCCGGGCCAGGCGGAGAGCCGGAAAACGCACGAGGTCCGGCGCTTCGAAGGTCAGATTGGCCATTTCCTCGAGGGTCAAGCGGCGGGCCGGCTCATCGATCCGGTCGGGCCAGCCAAGACAATGCGAGATCGGAATGCGCATATCCGGCGCGCCGAGCTGAGCAATGAAGGAACCGTCGCGGAATTCGACAATGCCATGGACGATCGATTGCGGATGGACATAGGCGTCGATGCTGCTGGCGGGCATGTGGAACAGGTGATGCGCCTCGATCAGCTCCAGCCCCTTGTTCATCAGCGTGGCTGAATCGATGGTGACTTTGGCCCCCATCGACCAGTTCGGGTGCTTGAGAGCCTGTTCGGGTGTCGCTGCCTTGATCGCTTCCGCAGTCCAGGTGCGAAACGGTCCGCCCGAGGCGGTCAGGATCAGCCGCCGCACATCGCTACGAATGCCGGCGCTCATCGCCTGGAACAGCGCATTATGTTCGGAATCGACTGGCAGGATCGTCGTATTGCGGGCTGCGGCGCGACGCATGAACAGGCCGCCGGCGCAAACGAGACATTCCTTATTGGCGATCGCGACCGAGGCGCCGCGTTCGACCGCCGCCATGGTCGGCGCAAGACCGGCCGCGCCGCTGATCGAGGCCATGATCCAGTCGGCAGGCCGTGCAGCAGCTTCGATGACAGCGGACTCGCCCGCTCCTGCCGCAATCCCTGTCCCAGCCAATGCGTCTTTGAGTGCGGACAGTTTGTCCGGCTCCGCGACCGCTGCGAACTTTGCCTTGAGCGCGATGGCCGCCTTGGCAAGCGCTTCGACGTTGCGTTGTGCCGTGATGGCCTCGACCTTGTAGCGGTCGGGCTCCCGCAGCAGCAGGTCGATCGTGCTTGTGCCGATCGAACCCGTTGCACCAAGAATGCTGACACTGCGGGTGGCCGCAGCTTTGGCCTTGCGTTGCTTGAGCGATGTTGTCGTTGCCATTGGTTACCAAACCAGAAGCGCGGCGCCGGGCGCTTCCACGCCGCCACGCGCGACGCCGATAAGCGCCGCGACAGTCGCGGCAAAAATGAAACCATCGAGCCGGTCCATGACGCCGCCATGGCCGGGTATCAGTCCGCTTGCGTCCTTGGCGTCGAAACGCCGCTTCAGCCATGACTCGAACAGGTCACCGGCCTGCGATGCGATCGACAAGGCAAGGGCGATCGCACCGATCATGAGCGGGTTCTTGATTGCAAAAAGTGAAGTGACACCGATGGCTGCGGCCACGCCAACGGTGGTCCCGCCAATGGCGCCGGACCATGTTTTCTTGGGGCTGATGGCGGCGGCCAGCTTCGGTCCGCCGAAGGTGCGCCCCGAGAAATAGCCGCCGATATCGGTGCCCCACACGACCGCAAACAGCATGAGAATAGCGGCGAATCCGTAAGTCGTGTCGGCGCGGATCATCACGGGCGCAACCAGCAGCGCGCTTGCATAGACAATGCCGCTTGCAACGAAGGGAGAGTGACGGCCTGCCGTGACAACAGCGGCGAGCACACCAAGTGCAATCACCATGATCGCAATGGATGCATATTCCGTCTCGATCAGGATCGCCTGCAAAATGAGGGCACAGGCACCGGTCGCCAGAACGACGTGCCGTCCTGTCGGATCGATCAGACCGACCCACTCCCACCAGACTGCGACGGCCGCAGCCAGCCAGAAGATCGTGAAAGGCCAATCACCCAGATAAGCCGCGCCAATCGCAAGCGGGGCCAGGATCACCGACGAGACGATGCGCAGCCACAGATTGCGCGCCGAGGGCGTGCTCGTGGTTTCCGGCAACGGCACGGCGGGATCGGGGCTTGGCATGATCATGATCCGGCGGCAGCCAGCCCGCCAAACCGGCGCTCGCGCCGTGAATATTCGGAGATCGCTTGCTCAAACGCTTCGCGATCGAAATCTGGCCAGAACGTCGGGATGAATACGAGTTCGCTATACGCCGATTGCCAGAGCAGAAAGTTCGAGAGCCGCTGTTCGCCGCTGGTGCGGATGATGAGATCCGGATCGGGAAGATCGGACGAGTCCATGAAATCGGACATCCGCTCGGCGGTGATGTCCTTTGTTGCAAGGCGGCCCGCAAGGACTTCATCCGCAAGGCGACGCGCGGCGCGGGCGATTTCCTGTCGTGCACCATAGTTGAAAGCAACGACGAGTGTGAGACCGTCATTATTGCGTGTCGTTTCTTCAGCTTCGTGGAGAAGCGCGCGCACGTCACCTTCAAGGCTGTCCCGATCGCCGATGATGCGAACCTTCACATTGTTCTCGCGAAGATCGGCCAGATCGTTGCGAATGAAGAGACGCAGCAGGCCAAGAAGATCGCGGATCTCCGACTGGGGGCGCGACCAGTTTTCTGAGCTGAAGGCAAAGATGGTGAGAATGCCCACGCCCATCTCGCCGGCACTGCGCACTGTGCGCCGCAAAGCTTCGACGCCACGACGATGCCCTTCGGCCCGTGGTAGCCCACGTGCCGCTGCCCAACGGCCATTGCCATCCATGATGATGGCAATGTGGCGGGGGATTTCGAAACCCGAAGTCCCGTCCAATGAAACCTTTGGCATCGACATCGAAGGATCCGTTCGCGCCTGAGGCGAGCTAAAATTAGACCGTGAGAATTTCTTTTTCCTTGTTGGCCAGCACCTGGTCGACCTCCTGGATCATCTGATCCGTCGCCTTCTGGATGTCCGCCGAATAGCGCTCGTGCTCGTCTTTGCTGATCTCGTGATCCTTTTCGAGCTTTTTGAGAACGTCGATACCGTCACGGCGCACATGGCGCACGGCAACCTTCGCCGCCTCGGCGTATTTGTGTGCGACCTTGACCAGCTCCTTGCGACGCTCTTCGTTGAGCTCGGGAATGCGCAGACGGATCACCTGCCCTTCGGTCTGCGGATTGAGACCGAGATTGGAAGCGGTAATGGCCTTCTCGACGGCATGCACCATCGAGCGATCCCAGACCTGCACGCTCAGCAGACGTGCTTCGGGAACGCTCACGGTGGCGACCTGGGACAGCGGCATGTGGGTGCCGTAAGCCTCGACCTGAACGGGCTCCAGCAGGTTTGCGCTCGCCCGGCCGGTGCGCAGACCTGACAATTCCTGTTTCAATACGCCGAGCGCGCCCTGCATGCGGCGCTTCAGGTCGTTGATATCATGGGTGGTTGCTGCCATCTCGCTGCTCTCTTGAACTCAGCCGGAATTCCAAAACCGCTTGTTATCGTTAAGCCTCCGCGAATCCGCGGGGCGCATCAATCGGCAACGATGGTCGCGCGGCCCTTTCCGCGCAAGACGGCCTCGATCGCGCCCGGCTCGCGGATCGAAAAGACGATGATAGGCATAGCATTTTCGCGGGCAAGCGCGAACGCGGTTGAATCCATCACCTTCAGGTTGCGTTCCATCGCCTCCCGAGGGCTCAGCCGGTCAAAGCGGACCGCCGATTTGTCCCGTTTTGGGTCGGCGCTATAGACACCGTCAACATTGGTGGCCTTGAGCACTGCGTTGCAATCGAGCTCGGCCGCCCGCAGCACCGCCGTCGTGTCGGTCGTGAAAAACGGATTGCCGGTCCCGCCAGCGAGGATGACCACCTTCCCGTCCCCGATCAGATCGAGGGCCCTCTGCCTGGAGAAGTGGTCGCACACCGTGGGCATCGGCACCGCCGACAAGGTCCGGGCCGGAGCGCCATTGCGGGTGATGGCGGCCTCAAGCACAAGGCTGTTCATCACCGTCGCCAGCATGCCCATCGTGTCGCCAGTCGGGCGGGAAACGCCTCGTCCGGAGACTTCGACACCGCGAAAGATGTTGCCGCCGCCGACGACGATGCCGAGTTGGACACCCATGCGGTGGGCGGCAACGATATCAGCAGCGATGGCTTCGACGACCGACTGATCGACGCCAAAGCCGGCAGAACCGGCCAAGGCCTCGCCCGATAGCTTGACGATCACACGTCCATAGACCGCTTCGGCCATGCAGCGACCGTCCTTGCTCTCGCGTTCGGTTCAGTTCGTTCCTGCTGCAGCGGCAACTTCCGCCGCGAAATCGGATTCCTGCTTCTCGATGCCTTCGCCGAGCGCGTATCGTACGAAGCTGACAAGCTTGATCGGTCCGCCAACCTTGCTTTCCGCCGCTTTGACAGCCTGGGCAACGGTCTTGTCGGTCTCGTGAATGAAGGGCTGATCGAGCAGACAGACTTCCTTGAAGTAGGTCTTCAGCCCGGATTCAACGATCTTCTCGATGACATTGGCCGGTTTGCCCTGGGCCTTGGCTTTGTCGGCCAGCACGGCTTTTTCACGCTCAATCACATCGGCCGGCACGCCCGAGGGATCGACGGCGACCGGGTTGGTTGCCGCAACATGCATCGCCACGAGACGGCCGAAGGCCGACAATTCCTGAATGTCGCCGGGCGATTCCAGTGCGACCAGCACGCCGATCTTGCCGAGGCCTTCCGACACCGAATTATGCATATAGGTGCCGATCACGCCCTGATTGACCGAGAGTGCAGCCGTACGGCGCAGCGTCATGTTCTCGCCGATGGTGGCGATCGCCGAAGCGATGGCCTCATCGACCGTCACGCTGCCAACCTTGGCTGCCTTCAGCTTCTCGACATCGCCCCCGGCGGAGAGAGCGGCATCGGCGATCAGCTTCACAAGACCCTGGAAATGATCGTTGCGTGCGACGAAGTCGGTCTCGGCATTGACCTCGACGATGGCGCCCTTCTGCGGCGCGGTGCTGATGCCGATCAGACCTTCCGCCGCAACGCGGCCAGCCTTTTTCGCCGCCTTGGCGAGGCCCTTCTTGCGCAGCCAATCGACCGCCGCTTCGAGGTCGCCCTTGGTTTCGGTCAGCGCCGCTTTGCAATCCATCATACCCGCGCCGGTCTGCTCACGCAGGTCCTTCACGAGCGAAGCGGTGATTTCTGCCATGTCAATGTTCCGAACGTGATGTGTGTGGCGGCGCGGGATTGTCCCGCGCCGGAGAAATTATTCCGCCTCGGCGGTGAAGCTCTTGGCCTTGGCGACCCATTGATCGGCGCGGCCGGGCAAGCCCACTTCTTCACCAAGCTTATGCGCAGCATCGTGGGACAGATCTGCGATCTGCCAGTAATGGAAGACGCCCAGATCGTTGAGCTGCTTTTCGATCGTCGGTGATACGCCCGGCAGCTTCTTCAGGTCGTCGGCAACGCCGCGCGGCCCAGGCAGCACTTCATAGCCCGCGCCGTCGGTCTTGGCCGGCAGGTCTTCCATGATCGGTTCGGCGGCAGCGCCGATATCAATGCCGCGCTCGCCTTGCGACCGCGAAATACCATCGATGGCAGCACGGGCGATGAGATCGCAATAGAGCGAGATCGCGCGGCTGGCGTCGTCATTGCCAGGGACCGGATAGGTGATGCCGGCGGGGTCGCAATTGGTATCGACAATCGCGGCAACCGGAATATTCAGACGCTGGGCTTCCTTGATCGCGATGTCTTCCTTGTTCGTGTCGATCACGAACAGCATGTCGGGGATACCGCCCATGTCCTTGATACCGCCGAGCGAGCGATCGAGCTTGTCGCGCTCGCGCTGCAGATCAAGGCGTTCCTTCTTGGTATATCCCTGCGCTTCGTTCGAGCTCAGCATCTCGTCGAGCTTGCGCAGGCGCTGGATCGATCCGGAGATCGTCTTCCAATTGGTCAAAGTGCCGCCAAGCCAGCGCGAATTGACGTAATATTGGGCCGACTTCTTGGCCGCCTCAGCAATCCCGTCCTGGGCCTGGCGCTTGGTGCCGACGAAAAGGATACGGCCGCCCTTGGCGACGGTGTCGGACACAGCCTGCAATGCCTGATGCAGCATCGGGACGGTCTGGGCGAGATCGATGATGTGGATGTTGTTGCGGACACCAAAGATGAAATTCCCCATCTTCGGGTTCCAGCGGTGGGCCTGATGGCCGAAGTGAACGCCAGCTTCCAAGAGCTGACGCATGCTGTAATCGGGCAGCGCCATAGTAGACTTCTCCGGTTTGTCCTCCGCGGATGCGTGAACGACAAGCCTCATGCCTGCCGCTACCGGACGGCCTCAAAGGCCCGTTGTCGGGGCCTCAAAACCAATATCCGCGTGTGAGATGGGCGGCCATATAGCTGCGTCGCGGCAAAAAGGCAAGACAACTGCGCAGGTTGCTCCATGTTTGTCGCTTTGGCCCACGCTGGTCTAAATCTTGCTGATCTGGCGGCGCCCCTTGGGGGGTACTGCAATGGAACTTTGCAGCCGAAATTGAGGACCTCCCCTACCTATGTCACAGACCGAGTTCCGCGGACTACTCCGGCACCTTGATGAGAGTCGTCTCCTTCGTCACGTCAGCCGCCCCGTCGATGCCAGGCACGAGCTGGTGTCCATCATGCGGAAGGTCCAGAAGGGTCAAAACGAGCCGCTGCTGTTCAAGTCCGTTACTGGCAGCCCGACGCCGGTCGCAACCAATGTGCTGTGCCGCCGCTCGATCCTTGCAGACTCCCTGGGGCTGAATCTCCCGACGCTGCTGCCTGACCTTATCAAGCGCGAGGGACAAACCCAGCCGCTCGATGTCGTCACCGACGCGCCGGTTCACGAACGGGTGGTGACAGAGAATATCCGGGTAGAGGACGAGATCCCGCAGGTCGTCCACTGCGAGGAGGATGCAGGCCCCTATATCACAGCCGGCGTGTGCATCGCCAAGCATCCGGGCAGCGGGATCCATAACGCGTCGTGGAATCGCATCCAGATCGTCGGTGGCGATCACATGCGCATCCGCATGATGGCGCCGCAGCATCTTGGGCAATACCAGGCTGCTGCGGAACGCGAGAACAAATCGCTTCCAGTTGCGGTCGCGATCGGCGCACCGCCGGCATTGATGCTCAGCGCGGCATCGAAGATTCCGTTCGAGGCCGACGAGCTGCTGACGGCCGGCGGATGGCAGGAAACACCCTTGCGTGTGACACAGGCCAAGACCGTGCCGCTTCTTGTACCGGCCGACGCGGAATATGTGATCGAAGGCTATGTGCCTCCGCATGTGATGGAGGACGAAGGTCCGTTCGGTGAATTCACCGACGGCTATGTGGCCAAGGCGCCGAACAATGTGATGCAGGTGACGGCGATCACACGCCGCAACGATGCGATCTATCACGTCATCCTTGCCGGCGGCCCGGAGGATTCAACTCTGCTGGGCGTGCCGCTACAGACCGAGGTCTACAAGCGTGTCTCGGCCTTCGGCAAAATCCGCGACATCGGTACGCCCGGGCATATCTTTGGCTGTGTCGTCAGCCTGGAAAAGACCAGCGACGAACAGGCGAGAGCCGTGATGCTGGCCGCCCTCGCCGCCCATCCCTGGATGAAGGTTGTGATCGTCGTCGATGCCGATGTCGATCCGCATGACGCCAACGAGGTGATGTGGGCGGTGCATACGCGGCACACGCCGGAGACGGGAGCCTATGTCATTCCGCGGATCGGCAGCTTTCAGCGCACCGACGTGCGCGACGCGCACCGTGGCAAGATCGGTATCGATGCGACCGCGCCCATGCATATGCGCGACGTTTTCCGGCGGCGAAAATTTCCGGGCATCGAGGCGCTCGATCTCGATTCCATTCTCGATCCACTCCGCCCGTAATTCCACGCGATATCCAACAGAGGTTTGTCGATGTTTCGCATTGTTATCGCCGCCCTGCTCGCGTCCTGTGCCGTGGTGCAGGCGCAAGCGCAGTCGAGTTATCCAACCCGCGCTGTGACGATTGTCGTGCCCTTCGGCGCGGGCAGCGGCACCGACGTCATGGCGCGCACATTGGCCGACGAACTCAGCAAGAAAGTCGGTCAACCGGTCGTCGTCGAGAACAGGCCCGGCGGCGCCAGCATTCCGGCGGCAGAATATGTCGCGCGCGCTACACCGGACGGCTACACGCTGTTCATGGGCGGCAACACAACACACTCCGCGAACCCGCATCTGTTCAAGGAATTGCGTTACGACCCTCAGAAGGATTTCACACCGATCTCACGGCTTGCGACCGCCGGCGCAGTGCTCGTCGTATCGCCCAAGAGCGATATCAAGACGCTGGCCGACCTCGTGAAGGCGGCGAAGGCCGATCCCGGCAAACTCACTTATGGTGCCTCCAATAGCGGTTCACAGATCGCAGCCGAACGCATCAAGCGCGAATACGGGATCGACATGATCCGTGTGCCCTACAAGAGCACGCCGCAGGCGATGACGGATGTGATCGGCGGCACGCTCACCATGACTTTCGTCGATGTTGCCGCTGCTCTGTCCGCTGTGAAGAACGGACAAGTCCGTGCCATTGCCATTTCGTCGGCGACACGGACCCCGCTGATGCCTGAGGTCGCGACCATGCAGGAGCTGGGTGTGAAGGGATTCGATCTCACCTTCTGGAACGGTCTGTTCGGGCCAGCGAAGATACCCGCCGATATCGCAAGCCGTCTCAGCAAGGATGCCGCCGAGATCATGACTTCAGAGCAGATGAAGCGGCGGCTGTCGGCGTTGGGTCTCGATGCGGCGCCGTTGCCGGCATCCGAGATGGACGCCTATATCAAGAGCGAGCTTGACAAGTGGGGTTTGTATGTCCGCGAGTCCGGCATCGAAGTGAACTGACGCCGGCTGAAACAGCGGCCTGACTGCGTCAGGCCGCTTCCACCGTGATGACACCCGGCACAGCCTTGATCGCGCCGGCGATCTGCGGCGAAACCTTGTAGCGGCCCGGCAGCTTGATCTCGACTTCGCTGCCGTCTTTCAGCATCAGCACGAACCGCACTTCACCGTCGCCCTTGGGCTCCAGCCGGTTGGTGATGTGAGCCAGCGGCGCCGGATCGCGCAGGAAGATCTGCAGGCTCTTCTGCACCTTCTCGGCGGCCTGATCGAGCCGCTCCACCGTCTGGATGCGGGCCCGCACCTCCTCGCCCTGCGCTTCGCCGGTGAGGAACAGCAGCACCGCGCTGCCCGGCTCCAGCAAGTCGCGGAATTGCTGGAGGCCTTCCTGAAATAGGATCGCTTCATACTGACCGGTCGGATCCGACAAGCCAATGATGCCCATCTTGTTGCCGGTCTTGGTGCGGCGCTCCATGCGTGACACAACGGTCGCCGCGGTCCGCCCGCCACTTGCGCCGGCCAGGACGGATTTGGAGAATTCCGACCAGTTCTGCACCTTCATGCGTTTCAGCGCATTGGCGTAGTCATCGAGCGGATGGCCGGTGAGGAAGAAGCCGATCGCTTCGTATTCGCGCTGCAGACGTTCCGATGGCATCCACGGCTCGACTGCCGGAATGCGCAGCGCTTCCCGATGCGCCGGACCGCCGAACAATTCGTTCTGGCCGACCGCCGCGTCGTCGTGCGTGCGTGTTGCCGTGGACAGCATGGTTTCGACGGCGGCGTGAACGCCGGCGCGGTTGCTGTCGAGTTTGTCGAAAGCGCCGGCCGCCGCGAGGCTTTCCAGAACGCGCTTGTTGACCGCGCGCGGATTGAGGCGCGATGCGAAGTCGGCCAGGTCGCGGAATGGCTTGTCACCGCGCGAAGCCACAATCGATTCCACGGCCTGTTTGCCGACGCCCTTGAGCGCAGCCAGCGAATAGAAAATAGTCGTGCCTTCGACATCGAAATATTCGCGCGAACGATTGATCGATGGCGGCTCGAGCTTGAGACCGAGCCGTTCCGCCTCGCCGCGGAATTCCGACAGCTTGTCGGTATTGCCCATATCGAGTGTCATCGACGCGGCGAGAAACTCGACCGGGTAATTCGCCTTCATGTAGGCCGTCTGATACGCGACCAATGCGTAAGCGGCGGCATGGCTCTTGTTGAAGCCGTATTCGGCGAAGCGTTCGAGCAGGTCGAAGATCGCATCCGCCTGCGACTTTGCGATGTCGCGTTCGACGCAGCCGGAGACGAAGCGCTCGCGCTGCGCCTGCATCTCGGAGCGGATCTTCTTGCCCATCGCGCGGCGCAGGTTGTCGGCTTCGCCGAGCGTGTAGCCGGCCAGAAGCTGGGCCGCCTGCATCACCTGCTCCTGATAGACGATGACGCCGAAGGTTTCTTTCAGCACCACTTCGAGCTTGGGATGGATATAGTCCGGCTCCTCGTCGCCATGCTTGCGGGCGCAGTAAGTTGGAATGTTCGCCATCGGGCCCGGACGATAGAGGGCCACAAGGGCGATGATGTCCTCGAACCGGTCAGGCTTCATGTCGAGCAGCGCGCGGCGCATGCCCTGACTTTCCAGCTGGAAGATACCGACCGCTTCAGCCTTTGCCAGCAAGTCGTAGGTTTTCTTGTCGTCGAGCGGGATCGCCGACAGATCGAGCTCGATGCCACGCCGCTTGAGCAGATCGACGGCTGTCTTCAGGACGGTCAGCGTCTTCAGGCCGAGAAAGTCGAATTTGACGAGACCGGCCGGCTCGACCCATTTCATGTTGAATTGGGTGACCGGCATGTCGGATTTCGGATCGCGGTAGAGCGGTACAAGCTCTGCCAGCGGTCGGTCGCCGATCACGATGCCGGCGGCGTGCGTCGAGGCGTGACGCGTCAGGCCTTCGAGCTTGCGGGCGATATCGAAGGCGCGGCGCACGGTCGGATTGGCATCGCGCTCGGCTTGCAGTTTCGGTTCTTCATCGATGGCCTTGGCCAGCGTGACCGGATTGGCCGGGTTCTGCGGCACGAGCTTGCACAGCTTGTCGACCTGGCCATAGGGCATTTCCAGCACACGGCCGACGTCGCGCAACACGCCGCGCGCCTGCAACGTACCGAAGGTGATGATCTGCGCGACCTGATCGCGACCATAGCGCTCCTGCACATAGCGGATCACCTCATCGCGGCGGTCCTGGCAGAAGTCGATATCGAAGTCCGGCATCGAGACGCGTTCCTCGTTGAGGAAGCGCTCGAACAGCAACGCGAACCGCATCGGATCGAGGTCGGTGATGGTCAGCGAATAGGCGACGAGCGAGCCTGCGCCCGAACCGCGGCCCGGCCCCACCGGAATGTCCTGCGACTTCGCCCATTTGATGAAGTCCGACACGATCAGGAAGTAGCCGGGAAACTTCATCCGTTCGATGACGCCAAGCTCGACATCGAGCCGTCGTGCATAATCCTCGCGGGTGAAGCCCGGCGCCATGCCATGTGCGGCGATGCGGCGTTCGAGCCCCTGCTCCGCCTGTTGCCGCAGCTCGGTCGCTTCGTCGTCAACGACCGCTTCGGCGGTCGAGAAGCGCGGCAGGATCGGGTTCATCTTGCGCGGACGATAGGAGCAGCGCTGCGCGATCTCAGCCGTATTGGCGATCGCCTCGGGGATATCGGCGAACAGCTTCGCCATATCCTTGCGGCTTTTGAAGTAATGTTCCGGCGTCAGCTTGCGCCGTTCGGTCTCGGCGATCACGCGGCCTTCGGCGATGCAGATCAGCGCGTCGTGAGACTCGTAATCGTCCGGCGTTGCAAAAAATGGTTCGTTGGTGGCAACCAGCGGTAGCGATTGCGCATAGGCGATGTCGAGCAAATGGCCTTCGGTTAGTTTCTGTTCCGGCAAGCCGTGACGCTGGAGCTCGACATAAAGCCGGTTGCCGAAGAGCACGCGCAATTGCTCGCTGCGCTGTTGCGCAAGATCGAGACGCCCCGCGACAATGGCTTGATCGAGAACGCCAAGGCCGCCCCCGGTCAGTGCGATGATGCCGTCGGTTTCCTGATCCAGCCACGACGCGTGGATATGCGGCGCCTCATTCGATGGCGTTTCGAGAAAGGCACGCGACGACAGGCGCATCAACCGTCGATAGCCGTCTTCGCGAGCGGCCAGTAGCACGATGCGCGGCAGCGCCTTGTTTTGCGTTGGATTGCGCGGATCGCGCGGCTGATCGCCGAAATCGATCGACAGGCAGGTGCCGATGATCGGCTGGACGCCGGACGAGGCCATCTTTTCAGAGAACTCAAGCGCGCCGAACATGTTGTCGGTGTCGGTCAGCGCGAGCGCCGGCTGCTTGTCGGCTTTGGCGAGATCGGCCAACCGGCCGATCTTTAGCGCGCCTTCAAGAAGCGAATAGGAAGAATGCACATGCAGGTGCACAAAGGGTGCATCTGACACCGAAGGCCTCACGAATCTGTTGGTCGGACATGATCGTGGGGATCGTGTCCCACGAAGTCTACCTCTAAGCCGACAGACCTAGCATGATCGCCCGTTTTCCCCAGTGGCGACGATCACTGGTTCGTTCTCAGCAAAAGAGAAGCGGCCGGGCACAGGAACGCATTTACACTTTCCATGGCCCGGCCGAAACTGCGTCCCGCGGACGCCACATACGCTCACTCTTCCTTCCGCCGCGTGATGCATGGCATACGCGACGAACCTAACGACGCAACTTACAAGCCACCCAGCACCTGGGCCCAAATGGCGATCATTCCGAGAAACAACGACAACGATGCCAAGGCAGCGGCCTCTTCAACGACAGCGCGCAACATAGCTAACCTCCTTGGCTCATCGTTAGAACGTAAAGAGAACATAGTTCCTGATTTGTTCTAGGTCAAGCGCGCTTTCGCAGCGTTGGTTAATTCAGCGCTGGAGGGCCGTGCCGCTGGAGCCATACCAGCGATGCAAAGGGCGCTCTTGCTGCATTGCACGCCCCGCCTAGTTCTTGGTGGGGATACATTTCCAACCGGACTTTCTCTCCCATGGCCTCCCTCTTCGATCCGATCGCCATCGGCGATCTCAAGCTGCCCAATCGCATCCTCATGGCGCCCCTCACCCGAAACCGGTCGAGTGGCGCGGGCCGTGTCCCCAACGAGATGATGCGCGACTATTACGTTCAGCGCGCCTCGGCCGGTGCGATCATCACTGAGGCGACGTCGGTGACACCGATGGGTGTCGGTTATCCGCACACACCAGGAATCTGGTCGCAAGAGCAGATCCAAGGCTGGCGCATGATCACCGATGCCGTACACAAGGCCGGTGGCCGCATTTTCTCGCAGCTTTGGCACGTCGGCCGTATCTCTGATCCGAGCTTTCTGAACGGTGCCCTGCCCGAAGCGCCCAGCGCGATCGCCCCAAAGGGCCATGTGAGCCTGTTGCGTCCGGAACGTCCTTATGTGACGCCGCGCGCATTGGAGACTGAGGAAATCGCGGGTGTTATCGAAGCCTTCCGCAAGGGAGCACAGAATGCGAAAGCGGCAGGCTTCGATGGTGTCGAGGTTCACGGCGCCAACGGCTATCTGCTCGACCAGTTTTTGCAGGACGGCAGCAACAAGCGCACCGACCGTTACGGTGGCTCGATCGAAAATCGCGCACGTCTGCTTCTCGAAGTCACCGATGCCGTAACGACGGTCTGGGGCGCAGGCCGCGTTGGCGTGCATCTCGCCCCGCGGGCCGACTCGCATGATATGGGCGATACCGATCTGCCGGCGACATTCGGCTATGTCGCGCGCGAACTCGGCAAGCGAAAGATCGCTTTCATCTGCGCGCGCGAGTCTGTCGCCGAGCCGCGTTTGGGTCCGAAGCTGAAAGAGGCGTTCGGCGGCGTTTATATCGCCAATGAAGGCTTCACGCTGGAAAGCGCCGAGAAGGTGATTGCCGCCGGAGAGGCCGATGCGCTGGCTTTCGGCAAGCTCTTCATCGCCAACCCCGACCTGCCGCGCCGGTTCGCTCTGCGTGCGCCGCTCAACGCCTGGAATGGCGCGACCTTTTATGCGCAGGGCCCGCAGGGCTACACCGACTACCCTGCTCTCGCCGACGCTGCGGAGTAACGTTGGTCCGGGCGGCTGGCTAGTTTAATGGTGCTTAACGTGTCCGCCCGGATTTTGGCCCATCTTGTCGACTGCGGCGATGCCAATTGCCGACAGGATGAAGACAACGTGGATGATGGTTTGCCACATCACGCCAGTCTCGGTGTAGTTGGTTTTGCCGTTGCCGATATTGCCGGCCTCGATGAACGTGCGCAGCAAGTGGATAGACGAGATGCCGATGATCGCCATCGCCAGCTTGATCTTCAACACGCTGGCATTGACATGGCTCAGCCATTCCGGCTGATCCGGATGGTTCTGCAATTGCAGGCGTGACACGAAGGTTTCGTAGCCGCCCACGATCACCATCACCAACAGATTTGAAATCATGACCACGTCGATCAGACCGAGGACCACCAGCATGATCTGCTGCTCGGAGAAGTCGACCGCGTGGGTGATGAGGTGCCAGAGCTCCTTGAGGAACAGGACGACGTAAACGCCCTGAGCCACGATCAGCCCGAGATAAAGCGGCAGTTGCAGCCAGCGCGATCCGAAGATCAACGAGGGAAGCGGACGCAATTCTCTACCGATGACGTCAACGGAAGGTGTGGGCTCGGTCATGTCAGAACTGTCTGGTATGGAGGGGAATCTGAATTCGGCGGGCAGCTGATGGAGTTTTCACCGCAATCAGTGGCAGCTTTACGACCACAATCTCGACAAGCTGCGACACAGCACCGCCTACGAACGTTCAAAGCCGCTAATCGAGTTCGACGACGACGCCGTCGCGGATGGTGACACGTCGGTCCATACGGCGCGCAAGATCGAGATTATGGGTGGCAATGATGGCAGCCAAGCCGGAAGCGCGCACGAGCTGATTGAGTGTGTCGAACACATGGTCGGCCGTATGCGGATCGAGGTTGCCGGTCGGTTCGTCAGCGAGAAGAATGCGCGGTGCATTGGCAACGGCACGCGCAATAGCGACACGCTGCTGCTCACCGCCGGAGAGTTCGGAAGGACGATGGTCCAGCCGTGCTTTCAGGCCAAGATAGGTCAGCAACTCACCTGAGCGTTTGCGCGCCTCGCCGCGCGACAAGCCGCGGATCATCTGGGGCAGCATGACATTCTCGATCGCCGAGAATTCCGGCAGCAGATGATGGGCCTGATAGACGAACCCCATTTCGGTGCGACGGATTTGCGTGCGCGCCGCGTCCGACAATGTGGAGGTCGGCTGGCCATTGACATAGACCTCGCCGCCATCCGGGTGTTCCAGCAAACCGGCAATATGCAGGAACGTCGATTTGCCGGCGCCGGATGGCGCGATCAGCGCGATCGACTGGCCCAGCCAGCAACCGAGCTCGGCGCCGCGCAGGATCTCCAGCGCGCTGTCGCCCTGGCGATAGCTGCGTTCAACAGCATTGAGATAAAGCGCTGGCGCCGGCGCGGCCTGCGCCCCCGCCATTTGACCTTCGGTTCTGACATGCTCGTTCATGACGCGCTCATTCATAGCGAAGCGCCTCGACCGGATCGAGACGGGCAGCGCGCCAGGATGGATAGAGTGTTGCCAAAAGCGACAGCGCGAGCGCCATCACCACAACGGCCATGGTTTCGCCGGGATCAACCTCGGCCGGCAGCCGGGACAGGAAATACAGTTCCGGCGAGAACAATTCTGTCGCCGTCACCCAGGAAATGAACTGTCGCAACGACTCGATATTGGCACAGACAACGAGGCCGACGAGGAAGCCGAGCAATGTCCCTACGACGCCAATCGAAGCTCCGGTAATCAGGAACACGCGCATAATCGAGCCCTGCGTGGCCCCCATGGTGCGCAGGATCGCGATGTCCTTGCCCTTGTCCTTTACCAGCATGATCAGGCCGGACACGATATTCAATGCTGCAACCAACACGATCAGTGTCAGGATCAGGAACATGACATTGCGTTCGACCTGCAGCGCGTTGAAGAAGGTCGCATTGCGCTGGGTCCAGTCGACCATGAAGATTGGCCGTTGCGCATTGTCGGTGACGAGCTTGCGAAATTCGCGGTATTTGTCCGCCGAGTTCAGATAGACCTCGATCGCCGTCACATCGCCGGAGCGATTGAAATAGGCTTGCGACTCGACGAGCGGCATGAAGACGAAGGCGCTGTCATATTCCGACATGCCGATCTCGAACACCGCCGCGACCTTGTAGGCCTTGATGCGCGGCGTCGTGCCCATCGGGGTCACTGCGCCACGTGGCGCCACAAGGGTGATGTTGTCGCCGGCGCGAACCGACAAGGCATCCGCCAGCCTGCGACCAATGACAATCCCCTGCCCTTCGTCAAAGCCATCGAGGTTGCCTTGCTTCAGGTTCCGTGAAATCGAGGTCAGCTTTTCGAGATCGGCGGCGCGAATGCCCCGCACCAGAACGCCGGTCGAATGAAACGGCGATGAGGCGAGCGCCTGGCCTTCGACAATCGGCGTCGCAAGGCGGATGCCGGGAATGCCGCTGATCCGTTGCGTGACCGCGTCCCAGTCGGTCAGTGGCGACTCAAGCGGTTGCACCAGCAGATGGCCATTTAGCCCGAGGATCTTGTCCAGCAGTTCCTTGCGGAACCCGTTCATCACCGCCATGACGATGATGAGCGTCGCCACGCCCAGCATGATGCCAAGAAACGAGAAGCCGGCGATGATCGAAATGAACCCCTCCTTCCGCCGCGCACGCAGATAGCGCAGCGAAAGCAGCCATTCGAACGGTGCAAAGGGACGGGTCGCGGTGGCTTCGCTCATTCAAACTCCCGGGCCTCGGATTTCATCCGATTCTGGCCTTTTCAAGCCACCTCCGATTACCGTGCAGGCAACGACTCACACAATTTCGTTCTGAGACGGGTTTTTCACAGAAATGGGGTGGTCCTGCCGACGGATTTGACTCCGTTAGGCTATGACAGTCGGGCGAGCACGTCATCCGGGCTCAGCATCTCGCGGCTGCCGTCGGACCGCTTTTTCAACTCAAATTGGCCGGCCGCAAGGCCTTTCGGGCCGATCAGCACCTGCCACGGTATGCCGATCAGGTCGGCGGTGGCGAATTTGGAGCCCGGACGCTCGTCCAGGTCGTGATACAGCACGTCGACGCCTTTGGCCTGCAGTGCGGCATAAAGCTTCTCGCAGGCGGCATCGGTTGCTCCGTCGCCCTGCTTTAGATTGAGGATCGCAACCTTGAAGGGCGCAACAGCCTCCGGCCACTTGATGCCGGCATCGTCATGCGATGCCTCGATGATCGCGGCCACAAGCCGCGACGGACCAATGCCGTACGAGCCCATATGCACAGGCCTTTCGGTGCCATCGGGGCCTGTCACGACCGCCTTCATCGGTTCGGAATATTTGGTGCCGAAATAGAAAATGTGGCCGACCTCGATGCCGCGCGCGGACATCTGCGCATCTTGCGGCAATTTTCCGAACGCCGCCGCGTCATGCATCTCCGACGTTGCCGCATAGAGCGACGTCCATTTGTCGACCGTGGCCTGTAGCGTCGCGACATTGTCGAAATCGATATTCTCGTCCGGCACAGGGAAGTCGAGATAGTCGCGATGGCAAAACACCTCGCTCTCACCGGTCGACGCAAGGATGATGAATTCATGCGAGAGGTTGCCGCCGATCGGGCCCGTCTCGGCGACCATCGGAATGGCCTTCAGCCCCATTCGCGCGAATGTGCGCAGGTAAGCGACGAACATCTTGTTGTAGGAATGCCGTGCGCCAGCCTGATCGATATCGAAGGAATAAGCGTCCTTCATCAGGAATTCGCGTCCACGCATCAGACCGAAACGCGGCCGCACCTCGTCGCGGAATTTCCACTGTATGTGATAGAGATTGAGCGGCAGATCGCGATAGGACCGGACATAGGCGCGGAAGATATCGGTGATCATTTCCTCGTTTGTCGGACCATAGAGCATGTCACGCTCGTGTCGGTCCTTGATGCGCAGCATCTCTTTGCCATAGGCGTCATAGCGCCCGCTCTCGCGCCAGAGCTCGGCCGACTGGATCGTCGGCATCAGCAGCTCGATGGCCCCGGCGCGATTCTGCTCCTCGCGCACGATCGCATTGATCTTGTTCAGCACCCGCAGGCCAAGCGGAAGAAAGGCATAAATGCCGGCCGCCTCCTGCCGCATCATGCCGGCGCGCAGCATCAGCCGGTGGGAAATGATCTCTGCTTCCTTCGGCGTCTCGCGAAGGATCGGCAGGAAATAACGCGACAGTCGCATTGTTAATGGCTCGTTGAGGGGAATCGGGCGCGGCGGCAAGGAAGCGAGAGAAACCGGATTGGCGTGGAAAATTCAAGGAGTTAGGCTGAAGTGGCAGGAGCAAGCCCAAACTGTGGGCAGGTGTGTCACGTTTTTTTCGCAACCTCTTGCCGTGTGACATTCAGATGATATAGCCTCCGCCTCCACGTTGGGCAGGGAGCCTGACAGGTCCAAGTCTTGGGAGGACAGGCGAGCATCCAAAAGGGGCCGCCAACGCTTCATACAAGCAACATAAACGCGCGCCGGAAGCGTTTTTTGAATGAATTTTGAGCAGGGTCGGTTGCCCTGCTCTTTTTCATTGCTAAGGGCTTAAAGGCCGCTGAAACGATCCCTTTTCCCGACGAGCAGCCGACCATCTGAACGCCCGCCGATCGGTTAATGGGAGGCCACTGCCCCTCGTTCCTGACGGACCGGCAAAATTTACGACCTAGTCTTCAACCGGAACCTAAAGCCGTGGTGGATAGGCATCACGCCCATAGGTCCATTCCAGCAGGAAGTGACCATTCTCGCCCAGCAGGCAGACTTCCGCATTCTGTCCCTTCTCACCGAGCTTCTGCGCGGCATCCACAGCAAACAGCATGGCCTCCCGGCGGGACTGGTAGGGTCCGAAATCGTCGCCGCCGAACTGGATCACCCAGCCGTCGTCCTTTTGAACGATAAAATAGCGTGAATTCGGCATGTCCATGTCCCCAATCTTTGCCCAAGTTTCCGATAGGCGGCGGAATAACGGTCGCTCCGCCACCGCGGTTCCCCAAAATTCAGGTAAATTGATACGCCTGATACGCTGGCAACGACGCTGTCAGGAGGGATTCGGCAGGCCAGGGATCGAGTCGAGGTCGACCAGCCGATACACGTAGACAACATACATGACCGCGAAGATTGCGGCGGAAACGAGCGTCGTCCAAATCAGCTTGGAGGCAATTCGCGGCAGAACCGGGGCGCCGGGATCAGTTCCTGGCGTTGTTTCTTCCTCATGCTGTGACCGGATACCAAAAGGCAGCACCGCAAACAGTGTCAGCCACCAGACGAGGAAGTAAATCGCAAGCGCAGTCGTTACAGACACGAATCGACCTCACGCCTGCTCAAGCTCGACCAGCGTGCCGTTGAAATCCTTTGGATGCAGGAAAAGCACCGGCTTTCCGTGTGCGCCGATCTTCGGCTCGCCGTCGCCGAGAACACGGGCGCCCTTCTCTTTCAACGTGTTGCGCGCAGCGATGATGTCATCAACCTCGTAGCAGAGGTGATGGATACCGCCGTCGGGGTTCTTCTGGAGGAATTTCTCGATCGGTGAATCGGCGCCGAGCGGTTCGAGCAATTCGATCTTGGTGTTGGGCAACGTGATGAACACGGTCGTGACGCCATGCGCATGCTGCGGCACGGCTTCCGAGACCTCTGCGCCCAAGGTTGCACGATAGGTTTCCGACGCCTTCGCGATGTCGCGAACGGCGATCGCCACGTGGTTTAATCGTCCGATCATGACAGCGATTATACCGTGAGAACGTGGACGTAACAGATGGGCTTCTTGCCCCATTGTGCAGCAACGGCGCTGCGCACGCTCCGCCTCACCGCTTCGGCAACACTGTCGGCATCGCGTCGTCTGGCGCGTGGAAGGTTTTCGAAGGTATCCAGCACGGCATCACCGGCAATGTCCGCAAGCGGTGTGCCGTCCACGCCCAGTTCTGGAATGCCGAGGAGTTCGATCTCCGGATCAGCCGCCAAGGCGCCCTTCTCCGTCACGGCCAGCGCCACCGTGATCATGCCGACAAAGCTGAGACGGCGACGGTCGGCGATCGTGCGGCTGTCGGCCCCAACCATCACGATGCCGTCCTTGTAGACGCGGCCGTGCGGCAATTCGTCAATGATTCCGGGGGCACCGGGGGCGAGTTGGACCAGATCGCCGTCACGACATTTGACGATGGACTTGATGCCGAGCCGCCGGCCGATCGCAGCGTGTTCATGCAGATGCAAGGCCTCGCCATGGGCCGGCACAAGTATCTGAGGTTTCAGCCAATTCAGCAGTTCTTCGACCTCGGCGACGCGCGGATGGCCGGAGACATGGACGAGATGATTGCGGTCGGTGATCACCTCGATGCCCTGGTCGATCAGGCCGTTAATGATCGTAGAGACCGCCTTCTCATTGCCAGGAATAGTGCGTGAGGAGAAGATCACCTGATCTCCTCGGGCGAGTGTGATGTCGGGATGGTCGTCCTTGGCGATGCGTGCCAGCGCGGCACGCGGCTCACCCTGACTGCCGGTGCAGAGCGCCACCACTTTATCGGGCGGCAGATAGCCGTACATGTCCGGCCCACGGAAATCCTGAATGCCTTCTAGATAGCCGGTCTCGCGCGCCACCTGCACCATCCGGTCCATGGCGCGGCCGACCACCACGACCTCGCGTCCTGCGGCCTTGGCCGCTTCAGCCACGGCGCGGATGCGGGCGACGTTGGATGCGAAGGTCGTCACGGCGACGCGGGCCGGTGCGGCCGCGATCAACTGGGCGAGCGTGCGTGCGACATCGGCTTCCGACGGCGAGCGGCCGTCGCGCACGGCGTTGGTGGAGTCGCCGATGACGGCAAGAACCCCCTCCTCGCCCAGACGCCGCAGCTTGGCTTCGTCGGTCGGCAGACCGACAACCGGCGTCGGATCGAGCTTCCAGTCGCCGGTATGCACGACATTTCCGTGTGGCGTGCGCAGGATCAGCGCGTTCGATTCCGGGATCGAATGCGCCATCGACACAAATTCGATATCGAACGGATCGGCCTTGAAGCGGCCGCCGATCGGGATGACTTTGACGTCGATGTCCGGTGCGCCGGGTTCACTGGCCCGTTTCGCCTCGATCAACGCTGCCGTGAACGGCGTTGCATAGACCGGCAC
>Ga0164243_10001035_pt1 | contig 48348 bp, 49 predicted proteins | sample OricompcompostOP_FD_108781 | JGI IMG/M metagenome (GOLD analysis project Ga0164243, IMG submission 108781) | Organic Plus compost microbial communities from Emeryville, California, USA - Original compost - Organic plus compost (OP) | ecosystem: Engineered > Solid waste > Mixed feedstock >...
GACGAGAAGTCGAGATTGGTCTGGACCGTGCAGGTCCGGTACATCATGTCGAGGCCGAGATTGCCGACCGTCGGCATGTATTTCGTCATGATGCGATAGCGGCCCTTCGGCATCATCGGCACTTCGGCGCGCGACCATTTCGGCGTCATGCCAAGGCCGAGGAAGCCGATTCCGAGGGGCTTGGCCACCTCACGCACCTGCGCCAGATGGGCCATCAGTTCGGTACAGGTCTGGTGCACATTCTCCAGCGGCGCGCCGGACAATTCGAACTGGCCGCCCGGCTCCAGCGAGATGGCGCCGCCGCCGGTCACGTCATAAAGGCCGATGATGTTGTCGTGCTCCAGGATCGGCTCCCAGCCGAGCAGAAGCTGCATGCCGTTCAGAAGCGCCTGGATGCCGCGCGGCCCCTCATATGGCACCGGATCGTGGCCCTTCACCGTGAACGGGAATTTTTCGTGCTCTGTCCCGAGGCGCCACTGCGCCTTCGGCTTGCAGCCCGATTCGAGCCAGGCAACGAGTTCGTCGCGCCGCTCGATCGGCGTCATGTCGATTTGGTCACGAGCCATGAGAAATCCGGCAAAAGGGCCGCGACCATACACGCGGGTCCGAGGGAAGGGCAATCAGCGCACCGCCTGCGAAGGTGAGGATCGGCTTCGCCTTCGGGATGCGCGCTAACTCGTTGACGTTGGCGCATAATCCTTCTGCGGCGTGATGCCAAGTGCCGAATGATGTGCCCGCGTTGCCGGCATATATGGGATGCTTCGGGCGCCTTGATAGGTCTGCCGGAATGGACATAACGGTGCAATGCCGTTTTCTTTCCCCCAGAATCTGCCACGCCTCTGTGAAACCCTCGCCCTTGGCGCGATCGGCGGGGCGATCTTCACCTATGCCGGTGTTCCGGCCGGCTTTCTGTCCGGTTCGATGATCTTCGTCGCCGTCGCCGCCCTGGCCGGACGGCCGATGGTGATGCCAGCGCCGCTCGCGCGGGTGGTGTTCGTCCTGATGGGCATCTCGCTTGGCGGGGCGGTGACGCCGGAGACGCTGAAGGGCATTGCGACCTGGCCGCTCAGCGTCGTGCTGCTTTGCGTGGGAATGACCTGCTCGACCTTCGGCAGTGCCTGGTACCTGCGCAAGGTCCATGGCTGGGACATGCTGTCGGCCCTGTTCGGTTCGGCACCGGGCGCGCTGTCCCAGGTCATCGCCAATGCCACCCAATGCCATTCCGACCTGCCCGGCATTGCCATCGTGCAGACGATCCGCGTTGTGATCCTCACCGCGCTGCTGCCGGTCGGGCTCGCCTTGTTCGGGCTGATCCCGCCGGTGCCGACGCGCAGCTTCGTCATCACCGATTCGATTCCCGAACTGGTGATTCTTGTGGTGATCGCCGGTGTCTCATCTTACGTCGCGCACAAGGTGCGATTTCCCGGCGGACTGATCTTCGGGGCGATGCTGGCCTCGGCGGTCCTGCATGGCAGCGGGCTCATTCATGCGTCGATGCCATGGTGGATCGTCAATGCGGTGATGGTCGCGCTCGGTGCCTTGACCGGATCGCGTTTCGCCAACACGCAATTGCGCACGTTGCTGAGTTATTCGCTGGCAGCTTTGGGCTCGTTCTCGGTCGCGATCCTGATCGTCTCGGTCTTCGCGGCGATGTCGGCGTGGCTCGTGAATCTGCAATTGTCGGACATCATCGTCTCGTACTCGCCGGGCGCGCTGGATGCGATGATGATCCTGGCGCTCGCTTTGCATCTCGATCCGATCTTTGTCGGCGCGCATCACGTCGCGCGCTTTATCCTGATCTCGGCATCGCTGCCATTGATCATGAAATTCTACGGACAGGCACCGAAGGCGCCGCCAAAACTGCCGGAAAAGCGTCCGGTGCAGGAGGATTGAGGCCCGGCCCGTCGAACATTAGCTATGGATGCGACCCACCGATATGTGACGGACGCGTTTGTCCGTGAGCTGGGAGCCGATGATGCATACACACAGTCTGAAGGACTGGCGGCACGACCATGTTTTCCTTGGTGCCGATCACAGCCGGAACGAGCGCAGGACCTGGCTGGTCGTTGGATTGACGGCCGCGATGATGGTGGCCGAGATCGCCGGCGGCACGATCTTCGGATCGATGGCGCTGGTTGCGGATGGCTGGCATATGTCGACGCACGCAGCGGCCCTGACCATCGCCGCGCTGGCTTATCGCTTCGCCCGCAAGCATGCGCATAATGCGCAGTTCACCTTCGGCACCGGAAAGCTCGGCGAACTGGCCGCCTTCGCCAGCGCGATGATCCTTGCGGTGGTGGCGGTGCTGATCGGCTATGAATCGGCGATCCGGCTCTGGCAGCCGGTGGCGATCAGCTTCGATCAGGCGCTGGTGATTGCTGGTGTAGGGCTTGCCGTCAATCTCGGCAGTGCATGGCTGCTGCACGACGGACATGACGATCATGCGCATGATCATCCTCATGCTCACGAGGGTGAACATCACCATGACCACGGCCATCACCATCATCAGGATCACAATTTACGCGCGGCTTATTTCCACGTTCTTGCCGACGCGTTGACATCGGTCCTTGCGATTGCCGCGCTGCTTGCGGGACGCTTCTACCAATGGACGTGGATGGATCCGGCCGTCGGTATCGTGGGTGCGCTGATGATTGCGCATTGGTCGATCGGCCTGATGCGGGCCTCCGGCGCCGTGCTGCTCGACGTCGTGCCGGATGCAAGGCTCGCGGGCGAAATCAGGCGGCGTCTGGAAATCGGCGATGACCGGCTGGCGGATCTGCATCTGTGGCGGCTTGGGCCGGGGCATATCGGCCTGATCGCATCGGTCGTGTCCGACGCACCGCAGGCGCCCGACGCCTACAAGGCGCGGCTGGCGGGCCTGCATGGCCTGTCGCATGTCACCGTCGAGGTGCATGCCTGCCGGCACTAAGCGGAATTTGCAGGAACAATAGCCCGCATTGAGCGCAGCGAAATGCGGGAAGGCTGCCCCGGATTTCGCTTCGCTCAATCCGGGCTACGCAGAAAAGGGCAGAGGTTATTCCGCTGCCAGCGCGCGGTTGAGCGGCATGCCGAGCTTGTCCCACACATCAATCAGAGCCGCGGCGAGCGCGTCGATCATCTGGTCGTCGTGATAGGGCGAGGGCGTGACGCGCAGGCGCTCGGTGCCCTTCGGCACGGTGGGGTAGTTGATCGGCTGGATATAGATGCCGTGATCGGTGAGCAGCATGTCGCTCGCCGCCTTGCACTTCTCCGGATCGCCGACGGCGATCGGCACGATGTGGGTGTCGCTCGGCATCACCGGCAGGCCGGACGCGGTCAGCACCGCCTTGGTGCGCGCGACGCGCTCCTGATGCTTGTCGCGTTCCCATTGCGAAGTTTTCAGATGCCGGATCGATGCGGCCGCGGCGGCGCAGACCGACGGCGGCAAGGCGGTGGTGAAGATGAAGCCCGGCGCATAGGAGCGCACAGCGTCGCAGACCGAATGGCTGGCGGCGATGTAGCCGCCGAAGCAGCCGAACGCCTTGCCGAGCGTGCCTTCGATCACGTCGATGCGGTGCATGACGCCGTCGCGCTCGGCAACGCCGGCGCCGCGCTTGCCATACATGCCGACGGCATGGACTTCGTCGATATAGGTCATCGCGCCGTATTTTTCGGCGAGATCGCAGATCGCGCCGATCGGCGCGATATCGGCATCCATCGAATAGATGCTTTCGAACAGGATCAGCTTCGGCCGATTGCCGGCTTCCTGCAGGAGCTGTTCAAGGTGAGCGAGATCGTTGTGGCGGAAGATTTTCTTCTCGCAGCCCGACTGGCGCACGCCTTCGATCATCGAATTGTGGTTGTAGCTGTCCGACAGGATCAGGACGTTCGGGATCAGCTTGGCGAGGGTCGAGATGCCGGTCTGGTTCGACACATAGCCGGAGGTGAAGATCAGCGCCGATTCCTTGCCGTGCAGGTCGGCGAGTTCATGCTCAAGCTCGACCAGCGGATGGTTGGTACCGGAAATGTTGCGGGTGCCGCCGGCGCCGGTGCCCATGCGGGTCGCGGCCTCGACCATGGCGCCGACCACCTTCGGGTGCTGGCCCATGCCGAGATAATCGTTCGAGCACCAGACGATGATTTCGCGCGGACCTTCCGGGGCGTGCCAGATCGTCACCGGGAAGCGCCCGGCGATCCGCTCCAGATCGGCGAACACGCGATAGCGGCGCTCCTCATGGAGGCGGTCCAGGGCGTTATCGAAGAAGGACTTGTAGTTCATGGCACGGACAGTCCCGGACGACAGATGCGGTTTGGTCGGCGCCGCGAGGGGGAGCGTTCAAACCCATTTCCGACTTGGTTTTAGAAGCGTTCAACAGTGTTTGTCGAGGTATGGGTGCCTTTAAAACGGCGCAGACCGGCCCTGAAAGCTGGTCAAATTGTCCAAGGGGCCTAATCGGGGGCAAAATTCCCCCGTTCTGGGCCATTTACCCGCCTGGAACCGCCTCCGACCTCCCGCGTTCACAACCCGACGAGGGGCTGAATGGGAGTTGGACATGGGTCGCGGGCTTCTTCTCTGGCTGATTGGAATTCCACTCCCGATCATCCTGGTGGTCTGGCTTTTGGGCGGGCTGAATTAAGGCGGGCGGAATATCGCCTGGCCGGATCAGCCCTGCCTTGATCAGGATCAGGTGTTCGACGGCGTCCGCAACTTGCGCAAGGCTTCGTCCGCCGTCGCCACATCGCCGAATTGCTGGAAGATGTTCTCCAGCGCCGAACGGTGCTCGTCGTCCGACAGCGCGCCACAGCAATCCGACAGCATCACCACCTTGAAATCGAGCATCATCGCGTCGCGCGCGGTCGACTCGCAGCAGACATTGGTCTTGGTGCCGGCGATCAGTACCGTGTCGATGTCGAGGCTGCGCAGCAGCCGCTCGAGCTGCGATGAACCGGCGATCAGCGCGCTGTAGCGGTTCTTGATGACGGTGTGGTCGGTATCGGCCACCTCCAGCTCATGCCACACGGTCTGCTTGCCGGGGGCCAGCGCATCCATCGTGCGCAGGCGGACGTCGTCTCCGACCACATTGTTGAAAAACAGTGCCCAGTCGCTGCGGCCGTCCTTGTGGGTATTGGCATGCACCACCCAGATCACCGGGCAACCGAGCTTTCGCAACTCGCCGGTGAGTTCGTTAATGGCGGGTACGATCGCGCGTGAGGAGGGGACCTCCGCCGGCGCGCCGGGCTGGCAGAAGGCGGTCTGCATGTCGATCACCACCAGGGCCGTACGCGCGGGATCCAGCCGGTCGAACCAGCTTGCGCGCCCGCGACGGGCCATCACGCGTTCGATGATTTCGGGGCGGATCGAAACAGGATGCATGCGGATACTCGAGCTTGGAACAATGTCGCCGGCCTCTTTAACCGATGTGACGGGATTGTCCCAATTCGTGAACGCATAGCGCCAATTTCCTGCGATCAATTCGTCCGCGGAATGTTGAGACCGCGTCACGAAGGCCATATATAGCCGCCTTCACTCACATGGGGACTCAATGAGCTACCAAGACCCGAGCCTTCAGGACCGTCAGAAAAACGCAATGGCGGCCAAGCAGGCTATGTTGCAGAAGTTTCGAGAGAAGGCGGAAGATCCAGGCTTGGCCGCGCGGCAGGCCGAACGCAGAGCGATCCATGAGGCTCGCCAGGCGCGTCTGGCGGAAAAGGAAAGGCTCCGCAAGCTCGAAGAGCAGCGGCTAGCGGAAGAAGCTGCGCGCAAGGCAGCCGAGGAAGAAAAGGCTCGCCTCGCTGCGGAAGCCGAGGCCGAGCGCATCAGGAAGGAAGAAGCGGAAATCATGGTCGCCCTGCTCGCCGAGCAGAAGGCGGCGCGCGATGCCCGTTATGCCGCCCGCAAGGCGGCGAAGAAGGCCCGCCGCAAGGGCTACTGACTTCAGGACCGGACAGGCGCTCGAATGGATTTTCGAGCGCTACGGTTTCTCCGGCGAAGCCTTTTCGCTCTCAGCCCAGTAATCATGTCGATACCGCACGTCCGTGCGACCGATGTCGCGCGTCATGTGAGCGGGCTATTTGCCTTACCGGCTGGCGTGCTGCTGATGTGAATTTTGGAAATGGTGCTGCCGGACAGGATTGAACTGTTGAGGACGCCCTGCAATCCATTGAAAAATCAAGGCTTTTTGGCTGCCCGATGGTTGGCTGTGTATCAGCGCGGAGAGCAGTTGTGAAGCTGATCTTGCGCTATACTTTTCCGTTGAGAATAACTATAGGAATATATCCATTGCGCATCGATGGTAACACAACCGAAATACAACCTAATGGTGTAAGAAGCTTCTTAAACCAATAGGTTGTATTATATGTGACGGTTTGGTTGTAGGAATATATACATAACTTTAGTTAGGGGTGTTCTACTGCGGTAGGGTGACCATCTGACGGTCAATGACCTTGCCGCCTTCTGCAATGATGACCGGAGCTGTTCGGTTGGGTAGGTACTGAAGGAGGTAGCTGAACTCAGCGGTGCCGTACGAACGCTGCCTTCTAGCTGCACTTCTGGCGTCAAACTGTAACCGGCCCTTGACGGTACATTGCATCGCGGTCTCATCGCAGACGGCGGTTATAGGCCCTTGCGCCTTGTAGTTCCGCGAGGGCCAACGCTTCACAAAGCGGTCAAGGCGAACAATCACGTCCTCCTTCGACAGATCGTCGCCGAAGTAGCGTACCTTGTCGTTATAGAGGTACCTCATCATGTTGAGGTATGTGGCGTTGTCTTCGGCAAGAGCCTTATTGAGGACGTGAACGAATAAGCGGCTTTGCTCGTAAATACTCTGCTTGTTGGGCGAAGAAGGCTGTGCAGTCTTTGGTGTAATAGTGCTGGGTGCTGTGGCAACATCCGCCGCCTCACATTGTACTTCCACGGTGAAGACTTTTGCACGTTCTACTATGTCTGGAACGGGCAGCTCTTCTGATGCATCGGCACTCAGGTAAGAGACGCCCTGCGCGTCCAAGAAGTTTGCCGCGATGGATGCCTTGATCGCGAAGTTGATGTTCTGAGGGATGTCTTCGGTCAGTTTAGCGAGCCGCAGGGCATCCAGCTTCGAGACGACGACACCGATAACATTGCCTTTGTTGTCGAGAAGTGGACCCCCGCTGTTGCCCGGCTGCACAGGCGCCGACATTTGCATATGTGCGGAGTTGTTTTTGAGCCCTGCAAGGGCGCTTACGTTTCCCGTGGTCGCATTGCCCGTCGACGTGAGCAGCCCAGACAATGGGAACCCGTAGACGACCACCGCCTCGCCAGCCCGAACCGGAGGAGATATGCGGAAGGAGGCGACTTGTTGTGAGGTGGGCGTCGTCAGGAGGAGGGCGAGATCGTCCGCTTCACTCTTTGCCACGATACGTGCCGCGTTCGTCGCCGTGCCCGCTGAGCGAACCGTGGCGCTTAGGCATCCTTTAATGACGTGGGCATTGGTCAGGATATGACCCTGCGGCGAAACCACTATGCCGGTGCCGCTAGAAGTGGCGGCTGCGGTCTCTGTGACAGCAAGTAGAACTAATCCTAATCCCCAGCCGGTGGTGAAAGCACCGCGTACAAACTTACTCAACATCGCGTCCCTGCCCAACGATGGGTGGCACGATACCAAACCTCAGTCACCGGCGGTATGGTTTTGTTCTTAGCCGATTAACACTCGACAGAAAAACACAGATCGAGTTTTAAGCGATCTCTAAAGAGCAGCCTGGGTTGAAAGTCAAACCGCGATAGCCCCCTTTCGCTTTGGGGGACAAGTAATAGCCTAAAAGGGAACGGCTCCGCTCTCGGATTATCGCTGAGGCCCTTCACCGCTTGCGGGCCGACAACAGCCTAAAGCGTAACGGCCCCCGCCCTTGGAGACAGCTGATGCCCTCACCTTTGGGAGACAATAACAGCCTGAAAGGGAACCGCCCTTAGCCGGGCCACATGCGAAATCCCCATTCGCCTTGGGGGGCCGTACAGCATAACAGGCACCGCCTCATAGGATCCCCTGATGAAGCGGGGCGAAAGCCTCATGCTCTGGGCTGCGACGGTGCTAGCCGGTATCAAACGACGCAGCAGCGATTACGATCCCCGAAGGAATTGGAATAGGTGCATGGAGGCGGCGGTGCCACGGCCCCGCTTTAAGGCTTGGGGTACAAGGAAAGCCTAAAACGAAGCGCCCTCAGCTTTGAACCTTGAGGGGCAATACTAGCTTAAAGCCAACCGGCGACGCCCCCCTTCATCTTGGGGGACCGTAATAGCCTAAAAGGCACCGCCTTGAGCGGTTTTTACCTGCACTAATCACCATACCACCGGGTTGAGCGCGGAGGCGCACGGCATAGCAGGAGCCGTGGGTTGGTCGAAGCGCTCCCCGGCGGTCCACTTCAACTTGCAAACCTGCTGAGAACTCACATTGAACGAACATACCCGCCCGGGCAAAGCGCCTGGGCGATCCCACGCGTCCCTAACAATGGGCGCTGATGAAACCAAACGCCTCCGTGCACGGTCCCTTGGTGACCTCCTGAGCGTGTCTTTGCCACCGCGAGACTACATCCTTGATCCCCTCATGAAGCAGGGCGAGAGCCTGATGCTGTGGGCCGCAACGGGCGTCGGCAAGACGATGGTGGCGCTGTCGCTTGCGCTCGCTGCGGCGGGTGGCGGGCAATTCCTAGGCTGGAAGGCCCCGCGCCCCTTCAGAGTGCTCTACATCGACGGCGAGATGGCTCTGGCGGACCTGCAAGAGCGATTGAGGGTGCTGCTGGGTGCGGTGGATGGGACTGACGTCGCCGCCGCATCGAATAACCTCCAGCTCGTTGCAAGAAGCGATCAACATGCGGAGGCCCCCTTTCCCGACATTGCAACGGATGAGGGGCAACAGACAGTTTATGGCCTAGCGAGGGCTTTCCACGCCGATCTGGTGATCCTGGATAACTTCTCGGTGCTGGCCGGTGTCTCGGACGAGAATGATGCTGCCGCGATGCAGCCGGTGCTGTCGTTCCTTTTGCGTATGAAACAGGCTGGAATTGCAACGCTGCTGGTTCATCATTCCGGTAAGAGCGGGGAGGATTACCGGGGGTCGTCGAAGATTGCGACCACCTTTGAAGCGATTGTGGGGCTCAAGGCGAATACGGGCGCGGCGTCTCGGAATGCTACCGCGTTCGATCTCGTATTTTCCAAATTCAGGGGCAAGCGGAATGACACTATCGTGGAGACCACCGCCTGGCTTGAGGAAGGATCGGATGGCAAGCTGTCATGGCGGTATAAGGAGAGCGAGGACGCTGTCCTCACACGATTAGTCGGGCTTGTGAAATCGTGCCGCTATCCGACGCAAGGGGACTTGGCAGGGGAGCTAGGCGTTTCCACCGGTAAGCTATCTGGTCTCAAGAACGTCTGCATCGCTCGCGGCTTTATCAAGGCCGATGAATGGAAGCGGTGCATGGATGCAGCGAAAGAGATGGCCAACGATAGCGAGCAAGTCTCATTTGCGCCGCTGGATGACGCTGATGACAACGACGATTTCTGATGGCGTCAGAAATGGAGCTTACGGCGGCGCAATGCTGCCGGGGCTCTCCTATTTCAGTATCTTCAACGTCGCTACCAAGAAGCAACTTGGTGCTTCGCTGGGTTCTCTTTCACGTTTCATGTTCTTCATAGGGCGTGAAGCGTGAAATGCCTTATAATATGGGCATTAACGCTCGGTTTGGCGATGGCGATTTCAACGCAGGCTAGCAGCGGCAGGTGCCCCGTCTTCAATGCCGAAAATTTCTGGCAAAAATCTCTGAGGGCCCCCTTGATTCACGCGCGGCGCTCCGTTCCCCCTCCCGGGGCGTCGTCGCTCCCCACTGGGACATGACAAGTAGACTTACCGTTCCGACAATTGAACGCGGCGCCACTCATGACGGAGACGCGGCACTCTTGCTGACCATCGGAGCACCGCAACGATGGCCCGTCCTCATCAGTCCCGACGACTTTGAAATGGTCACGCAATTCACCGGTCATCGTGCATGGGGCATTCAAGGCCGCAATGTTGTCGTCGGCCCGAGGGATCGAACGTACGGCCGTCGTGCGGTGGTCAAGATCATCGCCGGGCTAACCGATAGCCGGATGCGCCCCGTATTCCGGGACGGGAACCCTCTCAATCTGATGCGAGGAAACATCGGAATGCGCGGGACCGGCGGCACGTTCTGGCTCACGTTACGACCGGAAGAGACAGACCCCATCCACTTCGGTGGTGCATTCCCCAACAAAACGCCCGCAGCGATCTATCGGCACCGGCAGACAGTTCACCCGCAGCGCGATCCCTCGCGTAGGGATCATTGGACACAGCGTCACGCATAAGCGGTCACCATGAGTCAACCCGCCGCACCCTAGTTGATTGATAACCGCTCCGGCAGTCATTTACATTTCAGTCAACGTGCGTTGATTGTCGTGTAAAGGGAAAGGCCGATGAAGGCCCTTTTGCTGTTCTTGGGGTGCGTCGTGTTCAACATCGTGGCCACTATGGGCGTCTTCGCTCTGACCAGATCGGCGCAGATGCGTGGAGTGACGGCGTCCCTTCGGGGTGACCAGCGATGATGGGGCAAGCGGTATTCATCGCGTACTACCGGGTCTCGACGGCCAAGCAAGGCGCGTCCGGGCTTGGGCTGGATGCACAGCGGCAAGCTGTTCGCGCTTTTCTCAGCGGAGGAAGCTGGACGCTTGCCGCGGAGTTCACGGAGGTTGAGAGCGGCAAGCGCAACGACCGGCCGGAGCTTACGAAGGCGCTGCAAGCGTGTCGGGTGTATGGGGCAAAGCTTGTCATTGCGAAGCTGGATCGCCTCTCCCGCGACGCCCATTTCCTGCTCGGTTTAGAGAAGGCGGGTGTGGACTTTGTGGCGGCGGACATGCCGATGGCCAACCGGCTGACGGTCGGCATCATGGCAATGGTCGCGGATGAAGAACGTCGGATGATCTCAGCGCGGACCAAGGCGGCGCTTGCGGCCGCCAAGGCGCGGGGAAAGAAGCTCGGCGGCAATCGTGGTGCGATGCTTACTGAGGCGGTGCGGGCGGCAGGATTAGCGGCGCGGACGTCCCGTGCTGATACGAGAGCGGCGGACCTTGCTCCTGTGATTGCGGAGTTGCGCGGCTGTGGCGTGGTCACGCTCAACGGCATCGCACAAGCGTTGACTCAGCGCGGCATTCCTACGCCACGTGGGCACAGTGCTTGGTCGGCGGTGCAAGTAAGCCGGGCGATAGCGAGAGCGCCACAAGGAAAGGACGGTCATTGATGTGGATAAAAGTATTCGGCATAGCCGTCTAAGCCGCTGTCTTTTTCGCTGATCCCTCGCGGAACAATCTCCCATCTATTCCTGATGGCCTCGCAGCGCCGTTGCGGAGTCCATACAGCTATTTTCTGTGAGGGCCGGTAGGCGGGGTGCTTCCGCCACGCACAAGCCCTCACAGAGGCGCGGAGGCCGCTATTCGACTATGAAAAGAGGAGATGAAGGGCGCAACCGGCGCGGTTCAAAAGCTATGCACAATCGTTGACCAAACCAAAAGAAACGTTCGCCACTGGGCCGACGCTCGGTGGACAGGACGTGGTCTGTGGGGTTCGGGACTAGAGGATATTCACCGCGACCGGTTGTGAATATGGAGAGACCGAAAAGCGGTGAGCCAATGAAATAGCGGCGCGATGGATTAGGCACGATGAAAGGTCCTACCGATTGTCAGATGTTTCAGTTTTGGTAGGGGGGCTTTCCTCGCTGAGGTTCTACTGCCCTTTTGTGCTCCGTCAATGCCCCGTCTGGGATTGTGCAACGACGCGTGACGGTCACGGGCGCCAGCGCCAGCCGAAAAAGAGAACGGCCAGCAGCCAAGCAGCCAAGGCAGACCACATGAAGGGGGTCACTCTAGCCACGGCTTCCTGATTAAGTCGCCACCAAACGTCGAAGCCATTTGTCAAAGACAGTGTTAGCGACTTGTTCTCGAAGATTGAGCAGCCGCTCACGTTGGGTTTGCTGGTACGAGTGCCGAGGACACGCTTGTGGGTACGATCGATGGTGTAGACGTACTGAACGCATTGAGCGTCGTCATGGAATAGCAAAGCGGTGTCATTCCAAAGCGACACTGGATGCGAGGAGAGCTCCACGTTTAGTGTGTCACCGAAGCCGACTTCCGCCCTTGCAACCGTGCAAGACTTCTCATCCCGGTAGCAGCGTATCTTTGTTACTTGGATGGGGAATGCCTGTCGGTCGTTGTCTATCGTAAGTGTGCCTTCGGCGGAAACGTAACCGCGCTCCCAAGCATCGGTGTAGACGGTGGGACCGATTGGCAATTTGACCTTTGTCTGATCGTCAATGAAGGCGTTCGCAATTGCAATGATCGCGAGGCTGCCAACTAATCCAAAAGTGATAACTAGAAGCACCCAGCCAATCAACTTCAGCATTCGCATTGAAACCCTCCCCCCGACCAAGCTTATCTAATTGGTGGGGCGAGGACCATGCGGGCCCTAGAAATATCGCGGAAACCTCCCCATCGCCTCAGCCATGGCCGCTGGCGTCACCTGAGTGTAATGCGCTCCCTGCGTTCGCGGGGCGTGGCCGCAGATCGCGTCGAGTGTGCGCTCCGCTATCCCAGCCTCATGACCGCGTGTCTTGAATGTGTAGCGCCAAGCGTGGTTCGGCTGAACATGAGGATCGGAGACCACCGTGCGAACGAATTCGCGGACGCGATCCCCAACGCCTTCGGCGGGACCGGTAGTCGTGCCGTCTTTGCCAACGTTACAGAATAAAGGACCGGCAGTTGCCGCTTGCACGAATTCGAGGAAACCCTCCGCGATGAGATGTTGGTGGATGGGCACGACGCGAAACTGATCGGTCTTGATGCTGCCTGCGTCGGGAGTGAGACGGATAAACCAATGACCATCTCGTTCGCTGATGTCCTGTTTGCGGAGTTGGGCCATCTCAGTGACACGGGCGCCTGAATAGGCGCACAGCCAAGGAATCCATCGTTTGGCGGCTGTCGTTTTGGGATTTTCGCGTCTCGACCCTGGCACCGCTTTGGAAGCCCTGAGAATCGCGGACGCTTCGGCGTCTGAAAAGAACCTGTCCCGGACAATTGGTTTGTTGCGTCCGGGGGCAGAAAGGCGCTCCGCCGGATTGCTCAGCATGTGGCCGCGATCTACCGCCCACGCAAACACAGCCCCGAGGGCGGCGAAGTCTGTGCGCTTGATTGTAACCGCGCCGATCCCTCTGGCACTCCTTTCATCGCCCCAGCGCAGCACATCTGCCCTTGAGACCCTAGAAGCGTCGTCGTGTTTCAGGAATGCGGCAAAGCGTTCGACGATGGCGCGGTAGGTCCGTGCCGTCTTATCTTTTGTGCCGTTGCGAAGTGCCGCGTCGTACCAAGCCGTCGCGATAGCAGTGAGAGAATGGCTGGTTTCAGCCTCGCTAGCGCGGATGAGAGCGGGGAAGCGCCTAACGTAATCATCGGGAGTGTAGTCGCCTTCGGCGTTGCGTGCGAGCTTCTCGGCTGCGGCGGTGAGATCATTTGAGACCATCTCCATCAAGCGTGTGCGGCTTGTGTCAGTGGTGTTAATGCCTTCGATAAGCAGAATGGCGTCAACAAACCTGCTAAACCGCTCGTTGAGGGAGGCGGCGCGGCGCTCTTTCGCACTGTCGTAGATGCCCAGCGAACTGCACCCAAATTCACCTCGCGCCGCTTGACGATTGGTCTCTGCCACTTCGCGCCATTGAGCAGCGGACAGGACCGGATCGGCTTCGAGGTTCTCAGCAAACGCTTTGTAGACGAGACCGGAGAGAGCGGAGAGTTGCTTAGGCGTGAGGTCTTTCGGTCCCTCCCGCAACGCCTTCATGCGCTGCTCAACGCCTGCGGCGATGGCGGGGCAACGCTCTTTCGCGACGGATCGATCCGCTGTGCCGAGAGAAATCCAGATGTCCTGTTTGTGCCAGTTCCGTGGCCACTTATCCTTCGGAAGCTTGGCAAGGATGTGCTGAACATCTTTGGGGATACGGCGGCGGTAGTACCAGTTGTTAGACCCGTTCCGCTTCGTCAGGCTGGGCATTCTCAAGACCGTCACGTGTAACACCCCCGTGTAACAGGGGCAGCCCGAGAAAGCCAAGCAATGAGCTATGTTATTGATCTTTCAGCGGAATACGTGGTGCTGCCGGACAGGATTGAACTGTCGACCTCTTCATTACCAATGAAGTGCTCTACCACTGAGCTACGGCAGCGTGTCCGATCGGCCGCGCATTCGGGCTTTCGGGTGGAGCGGTCTGACACCGAGTGAGTCGATGCCCGCGCGCCCGGCGGGTTAATAGCCGCCGCCGGGGGGCCGGGCAAGCGCATTCCGTGATGTTTAAGGCCTTACCAGGGACCGCGCTTGTCACAATCGCGGGCAAATGGGCGAAGGCTGCAATCCTGGCCGACGGTCGGCGCGACGACGGAGCCGAACGCCCCTCGTGCGCCATTGGGAATGATCGGGACGGCTCCGGGACGGTCTGTCGTATATTTTTGAGTGGCATGATGGCCGTGACGGGTGGCTGCCATCGCTCCGGTCGTGCCGGAAGCGATCAAAAGGGCGGCGAGGGCAAATCCGAAGGCGTGACGCATGACTTTCTCCTGTCCAGGTATCGAGGCTACCTAGGGTCGGGCCTGCGCCTTCGCTGCTGCGATATTGCATTGCGGTCATGACCTCGTCATCAGGTGATCGGCTCTGCGTGCCGAAACCGCCGCAAGCCCTTGCCCGCAACCTGTTTTTTAGGCTTTGTGGTCTCCATGTCCGGACCGTCCCGTACCCCGCCGAAAGACACTGAGAAGGAGCGCCTCGCCAAGGCGCTGCGGGACAATCTCAAGCGCCGCAAGGCACAGGCCCGCGAACGGGCCTCCGAATCGGCAACCAAGGGTCCGAATCACGTTTCCGCGCCGGAGATGGGTCATAAAGACTCATTGAGCGGTAAGAACTGATTAAGCGGGCTGATTTCGACCATATTCCGCTCTCATGGGGCAGGGTGTACGTTAAGCAGTCTGGCTGCGGGTCCTGCAGCCAGTCTGGTCAGGTTGGAGGGGCGCATGGATCGCATTCGGATTACCGGCGGGCGGCCGCTGGAAGGCACGATTCCGATTTCCGGTGCCAAGAATGCGACCCTGCCGCTGATGATCGCCAGTCTTCTCACCGAAGACATGCTGATCCTCGAGAATGTCCCCCATCTCGCCGATGTGGTGCAGCTCCAGCGCATCCTGAACAATCACGGCGTCGACGTGATGCTGTCCGGCAAGCGCGCCGGCGAGGGCGAGCACGCCGGCCAGACCGTGAAGATCTCCGCGGCCAATATCGTCGATACGACTGCGCCCTATGAGCTCGTCTCGAAGATGCGGGCGAGCTTCTGGGTGATCGCGCCGCTGCTCGCGCGCATGGGCGAAGCGAAGGTGTCGCTGCCCGGCGGTTGCGCCATCGGCACGCGGCCGGTGGATCTGCTCATCATGGCGATGGAGCAACTGGGCGCGACGATCGATATCGACAGCGGCTATGCGGTAGCGCGCGCGTCGAAAGGTCTGCGCGGGGGTGAAATCAATTTCCCCAAGGTGACGGTCGGCGGCACGCATGTCGCGATCATGGCCGCAGTCCTGGCGCAGGGGACGACGGTGATCGACAACGCGGCCCAGGAGCCGGAGGTCAAGGACCTTGCCGATTGTTTGATCAAGATGGGCGCGAAGATCACCGGCGCCGGCACATCGCATATCGAGATCGAAGGCGTGTCGCGGCTTGGACCGGCCCGGCACAACGTGGTGCCCGATCGCATCGAGACCGGCACCTATGCCATGGCGGTGGCCATGACCGGCGGCGACGTGATGCTGCAGGGCGCACGGCCGGAATTGCTGCAATCGACGCTCGACGTGCTGGAGCAGGTCGGCGCGAAGGTGACAGTGACGAACGAAGGTGTGCGAGTGGCGCGCAACGGCTCGGGGCTTGCGCCGGTCGAAGTCACGACTGAACCCTTCCCTGGTTTCCCAACCGACATGCAGGCGCAATTGATGGCGCTGATGACCAGAGCCAAGGGCACGTCTCGCATCACCGAAACGATCTTCGAAAACCGCTTCATGCATGTGCAGGAGCTGGCGCGGCTTGGTGCGAAGATATCACTCGATGGTCAATCTGCCGTGATCGAAGGCGTCGATCGCCTGCGCGGTGCGCCGGTCATGGCGACCGATCTGCGGGCCTCGGTGTCGCTGGTGATCGCGGCGCTTGCGGCCGAGGGCGAGACGGTGGTCAACCGCGTCTATCATCTTGATCGCGGCTTCGAGCGGCTTGAGGAAAAGCTCGGTGCCTGTGGTGGCCTGGTCGAGCGGATCAGCGGCTAAACTTGCGGCGCCAGAGAGGCTTTATCGCCACGTCTCGCGCATTTCGACACTGCTGTCCGGTGAATTACCCCCCTTGCGGCATAAGAAATGCTTGCCTAACTAGCTTGCAGGGCAGTTTCATACAAAGACCGACCCCAAAGGCCGCGTCATGGATATGTTAAAACTCATCGCGCTTGATCGCGAGGACCTAGAGATTGTGTCTGCGCATCTTCAGGATGCTGTGGTCAAGATCGGTGAGGTGCTGTGGCGCCCGAATGAAAGCCGCGTCGTCATCGCGCTCAATCGCTTCGATTGGGAGGCGGCGGTGGCCGAGACACCGGCCTGGCAGCGCCGCCGCGCGGCCTTGCGCTTCGATCGGGTGTTGTCGTGCAAATGCCGCGGTCTTGATTGCTCGGCCAAGGAGCAGCTCCTCAATCTTCTGGCGATCGAATTTGCCGAAACGGATGCGCCGGGCGGTGTCGTGACACTGTCCTTCTCCGGCGGCGGCGCTTTGCGGCTTGAGGTTGAATGCCTCGAAGCCGAGGCGGTCGATCTTGGTCCGATCTGGCAGGCACCGGCCTGTCCCGATCATCAGTGTCTCGAGACCACGCCGATCGAAACCAAGATCGCGCGCGCCTGACAAAGGCTGCCCGCTGCGGTCATAGCCATTTGGCTATGGCCTGCAAAAAATTGCTCATTTTACTTGCCCGCCGAGGTGCGATTTTCATCGCCGGATCAAATGCCTTTTGTCCGGACGATCGCCTCTGCCATGTGTAGCTTTTTGCAACGCTTCTGTTCACCATTGCGCGCGTTGCTCCGTAAGATCACCCGTCATCGACAGAACAGATACCATCCGGAGCGCCACTATATGCGCGGTCCGGGACCGAAATTCCGGTCAAAGACAACGACAAACGCGCGATAAAGCGCGGGGACATGAAATTGGGGAGGATATCATGCGCTCTGCGTGCGCACGTTTCATTGCCGTCCTGGGGGCTTTAACGCTTGCTGCGTTCGGTCCCTCGGAAGCGACGGCGCAGCCTGACAATTCCGTCATCAAGATTGTCGTCGCGTCGGCGCCCGGCGGAATTCTCGACCCCTATGCGCGCATTGTCGGCGACCACATGGCGAAAACGCTCGGCCGGACCATCATCATTGAGAACAAGCCCGGTGCCGGCGGCGTCGTCGGCACGCAATATGTCGTCGATCAGCCGGCCGACGGAACGACGATGTGGGTCGGCACCCAGGCGATGACCGAGATCAATCCCGCCATCTACAAGAACCTGCGCTGGACGATCGATGACCTCGTTCCGATCGTGAAGGGCGTGGAAGCGCCGCTCGTTCTGGCGATCCATCCCAGTGTGCCGGCGAAGACTCTCAAAGAGCTGGTCGCCTGGATCAAGGCCAATCCGGGCAAGCTCGGTTACGCCTCGTTCAGTCCTGGCACGCCGTCGGCCTTTCTCGGCCATCAGCTCAACACGCGCTTCGGGCTCGATCTGAACCATATCGTCTACAAGGGCTCCGGCCCCCAGACCAACGACATGGTCGCAGGCCACGCGCTGATTGGCTTCATGCAGCTCGGCAACGCCATTCCGTATATCAAGTCCGGCAAGCTCAAGGCGATTGCCACGACGAGTCCGCAACGCACGCGCTTTCTGCCCGACGTGCCGACCTTTGCCGAACTCGGATATGACGATTTCACCGCGATGGTGTGGTTTGGCCTGCTCGCGAAGAAAGGCACGCCGCAGCCGATCCTTGACGCCTATATCGATGCCGCCAGTAAGGCGCATGCCGATCCCGATGTGAAAGCTAAGTTCGAGATTCAGGGCATGGAAGCGGTCGGCGTTACCGGCCCTGACAAGCTGATGGCCGAGATCAAGACGCAGATCGAGCGCTGGCGGAAGATCGCCGACGAAACCGGATTTAAGGTGGATTAAGTGCTCTCGTCATGCCCGCACTTGTTGCGGGTACGTCTTAGCTGTCGAGCAAGATCAAAAGACGTGGATGGCCGGAACAAGTCCGGCCATGACGGAGACTTATCACGCCCGCCCGGTCGGGTAGGGCACCGTGTCGGTGTGCTCGATCTCGAGCTGCACCAGCCGCTCCATCAGCTTGGCCTTCAGCGCGGCATGCTCGGGACGATCCCAGAGATTGTCGAATTCGCCGGGATCGTTCTGAAGATCGTATAATTCGCCAAAACCTGAATCCGACATCACCGTCATGCGGTAGCGCGCATCGACGAGCGTGTGCCAGCGCGGCATGTGGTCGACATCCTTGTCCGGCATCTGATGTTCGTATTGTACGAAGGCGCAATCGCGCACCGGCTTGCCCTGCGGTCCCATCGCCGGAAGCAGGCTTTTGCCCTGCATGCCGACATAGGGCTGGATGCGGGCGCGATCGAGGATCGTCGCCGGAATGTCGATGGTCGATCCGATCGCGTCGGTGCGCGCTGCTGCGGGCGCCGCGGGGTCGGACCAGATGAATGGCACATGCAGGATGCTTTGATACTGCTCGGCGCCTTTCAAGAGCAGACGATGATCGCCGAGGTGATCGCCGTGATCGGTGGTGAAGATGATCACGGTGTTGTCGCGTTCGCCGGATTCATCGAGCGCTTTCAGCACGCGGCCGATCGCATCATCGACGCACGCGATCATGCCGCAGGTGAGCGCCTGCGCTTCCTGCGCTTCGCGCGCAGATATGCCGATCGTGCGCATGCCATTGAGCTGGGCCTTGCCGCTCGCGCGTTCGTCGATCGTATCCTGCACGTGTTGCGGCGGCGTCCAGTCATTGCGCCGGAACGCTTCCGGCACCGGGAATTGCTCGGGCTTGTACATGTCCCAGTATTTGCCGGGCGGGTTGAACGGATGATGTGGATCGGGAAATGACACGGTGAGAAAGAACGGCGCAGCGTCTTTGCCGCGAGCCTTCAGATATGCTTCTGCCCGATCGCCAAGATAGTTGGTCGAATACAGCTCTTCCGGAATGCGCGTACGATAGGCCTGCGGCACGATGTAATCGTGCGGCAGGCTGTTCTTCGGGCCGAGCAGGTCGAGGGCCTTCGGATCCTTGGCCTGCAGCCACGCGCGATAATCGCCGTCAACGGCATCGCCGTGGCCGGTGACGATTTCGACATGATCGTAGCCATAGAACGGGGTCGCGATATGCGCGCCGGGCTCGGACCAATAGTCCGGTTGTTCCTGACCATAGACCTTTCCCGTCAGATCAATTCGTGTTGCCTGACGGAGTGCCGGTGAGGGCTGATGGTAGCCCTCGCGCAGAAGCGCCGGCTTCGACGTCGCCGGAATGCCAGTGAAATTCTGCAGATGGCTCTTGCCGATCAGGGCCGTGCTGTAGCCCGCATCACGCAACAGCTCGACAAAGGTCACAGCATCGCGCGACAGCGGAATGCCATTCGAGCGCACACCATGGACCGCCGGCATCCGCCCCGTCATCAGCGTTGCACGGTTCGGCATGCAGACCGGGCTCGCGACGTAGAATTTCTCGTACAGCGAGCCGCGCGCAGCGATGGAATCGATATGCGGCGTTCGCAGGACCGGATGGCCATAGCAGCCGAGATAATCGGCGCGGTGCTGGTCGGTGATGAAGAGAAGGAAATTGGGTCCGCGGGATCCCGATTGTCTCGTCGTCATGGGGCCAGTGTCTGATCCGGATTCTGCAGGGAAGGAGGCTAGCGCCGAATGTAGCGAAGGTCTTGCGCGCGCGCCGATCGAATGGAAATGATATTTTCGATCACACACATGCCGGTTCGGTTATGCTCGATCAGCCTGCCGCTGTGTCACCGTGCGGCGAATGGATTCGACCATCAGGGCGGCAGACGGAGACGGTATCGTATTCGCCCGGACTGTGATGCCGACCGGTCCGTCCATGCTGCCGGATGCAAGAGGCAGCAGAACGATTTTGCCATCCTCGATCTCCGGCGCGACGGTGCCCAGCGGCGTGAACCAGATCGAGTCGCCACACAGCAAATAGCTGCGGCCGAAATCGGTGGACGTCGTTTCTACGATATTCGATGACAGGGCGATGCCTTGCGACAGGAGAAATCGCTCGGTTTCCATGCGGATGATCGTGCCATGATGCGGCAGGATCCACGGATAGTCGGATATCGTTTTCAAGCGGAAGCGCGGCGTTGTCGTCAAAGGATGTCCGGCTCTGGCGGCCAGGACCAGCGATTCGAAATAAAGCTGCTGGAACGACAATCCGATCATGTATTCGGGCTGTGCAAGCCGGCCGAGGACGAGATCGAGTTCTCCCAATCGCAATTGATCGAGAAGCTGCGCATTGCTACCCAAGGCAATGCGCACGGTCGTGTTTGGCGCGTCCTGTTTGAACAGGTCGACGACATGCGGCATGACGGCGGAGACGACATTCGGCATCACACCCACGGCGACGGCAAGGCCGCCCGTATTGCCGGCGAGCTTGATGCTGTCGATCCCCTGCCGCAGCGACGCGATGCTGGTGGCGGCGTGCTGCAGAAAGACTTCACCAAAGCGCGTGAGCATCATGCCTTTCTTGTCACGCAGGAAGAGTTTGACGCCGAGCGCGTCTTCCAGTTCCCGCAATGTCTTTGACAGTGCGGGCTGGGTGATGGCGAGCGCATCGGCGGCCGCGCCGACGCTGCGCGACTGGGCAATGGTGAGAAAGCACTGGAGGTGACGAAAACGGATGCGGATGTCGGTCATGTGCCCGGCCAACGAAATAACCGAATGGTTATAGCAGTCTCGGCGCCCGGACGGCAGGCCGTGATGGCCAGCGTATGATCGTGCCACACCGCCGCCATATCTTCACACGTCTTAACGAGACATTTCCACTTTGCCGTTACGATGATGCCGAAATTCAGTGTTGTGAACCGGATGCTAACCATTCGCGCCGCGCGGCGCGTGGGACTCGACACGATAAGACCATGATCTGGAAACTCACCGCCGCCCTGCAATCGCTGCTGAAACAGCTTCGCACCCACGAGCGATATCGGCCCGAGCGTCATTACATGCGCGGACCGGGCCCGAAGTCGCGCGCGGTGGCTTCAGCACAGCATCAGTCCTAGAGCTCTTCCGGCCTTGACGGAATCAAAGCCGAGCTACCAGCTATTTTGTTTTGCCGCGTTTTCTTCCCGCGAAACGGCGGCCGCAGGACGAAGCCGGCTGTGGCCGGCGCAGGCCGGCACCCAGGTCGCTCGAACGCTCTCGCGCGGTATTTCAGAAATCGAGATCGGCGTAATGCGGCGCCGGTGGCAGCGCTGCTGACACTTCCGCGAGGAGCGGCCTGAATGAAGGCCGCGACTTCACCCGCGCATACCAGTTCTTGGCATGGTCATTCTCGCTCCACGGCACGTCGCCGAGATAATCGATCACCGAGAGATGCGCGGCGGCCGCGAGATCCGCAAAGGATAGATTTTCACCGGCGAGCCAGTCACGTTGCCCTGCTAGCCAGCCGATATAGGCAAGATGGTAACGGATGTTGCGGCGTGCCGCGCGCATGACGTCGGTATCGGGCGAACCGCCGCCCTCTTGCTGGCGCATCTGGCGTTTGTAGACGCGCTCCATCACCAGCGGATGTGAAACCTCGGTGAAGAACTTCTCGTTGAACCAGGCCAGCAGCCGCCGCACTTCGATTCGTTCAGAAATTCTTTTGCCCAGCAGATCGCGACCCGTTCCGCCCTCGGTTGGGCCATATTTCTCTGCCAGATATTCGACGATGACGCCGACGCCCGGAACGGGCGGGTAACCCTCCTCCACCATCACCGGCGTCTGCCCGGCCGGGTTGAGCAACAGGAATTCTTCTCGTCGTTCCCATACGTGCTCTTCCGCAAGCACGGGATCGAGAGCGAACTCGCCAAGTGCAAGACGGATGAATCGCGAATGAGGGCAGAAGGGGTGATGGAAGAGAGTCAGCATGTGACCTTACGAATCGCGGCGATAATGCCACGGATCAGGGTGTAAAAAGGGCAAATGGTTGAATTACATGAAAATTCGTTGCTCGTCCGAACGGGCCGGGCGACAAATATTGGTCATTTTGATTCTTCGCTAGGCGTTTCGGGGCATCCATGGGTGATATGATCAAGGCGGTCATTCTCGGCATTGTCGAGGGCCTGACCGAGTTCCTGCCGGTTTCGTCGACCGGCCATCTTCTGATGCTTGAGCGGTTCCTCGGATTCTCCGACGACGATTTCGGCAAGACCTTCGTTGTGCTGATTCAGCTCGGCGCCATCCTCGCCATTCTGTCGATCTATTTCGCCAAACTGTGGCACATCTTCCTTGGCATGTTTTCCGATCCATCGGCACGCCGCTTCGTCATCGGCGTGTTGATCGCGTTTCTGCCGGCGGCGATCATCGGCGCGGCCGCGCATTCGGTTATCAAGGATTACCTGTTCAACGTCTGGCTCGTCTGCTTCACGCTGATCGCCGGCGGTGCTGTGTTGCTGTGGGTCGACCAGCTCGAGTTCAAACCGAAATATCACGACGCCATGAAATTCACGCTGCCGATGTATCTCGGCATCGGCGTCTGTCAGTGCTTTGCGATGATCCCGGGGGTATCACGCTCCGGCGCAACGATTGTTTCGGCGATGCTGTTCGGCGCCGACAAGCGTTCGGCGGCGGAGTTCTCGTTCTTTCTGGCGATGCCGACGATGGCCGGTGCCTTTGCCTATGATCTTTACAAGAACCACGGACAGATGTCGTCGCACAATGTCACGCTGGTGGCGATCGGCTTCGTCTGTTCGTTTATCGCCGGCTTCTTCGTCGTGAAGACGTTTCTCAATTACGTCTCGCGCCATGGCTTCTCGCTGTTCGCGTGGTGGCGCGTCGTTGTCGGCTGTATCGGTCTCGTGCTGCTGGCACTGGGCTTTTAGAGCATGATGCCGAAAAGCGGGAAGCGCTTTTCGGATAACATCATGCTCTAACTTGAGAGCAAGCGCGTATTAAGCGAAGCGGCCGGTGCGGAACTGGCCGGTCCTGCGGAAGCGCCAGAGGTAATTCGGCACGATCGCTTCATACGAAGCCGGCATGATGCCGAAGGCCTCCAATGTCCGGTGCTCGCGAATCGCGTGTTCCGACACGACATTGTCGTGGCGCAGCAGTTCGACCTGATCGGGCGTCAGCGGCGGGTTCGGCAGGTATTGCAGGAACGACGCCTGCAACTTGGCCAGTGCAAACGGCACCGGAATGAGAGGCCGTGACCGCTCCGTCGTCGCGAGGACGAATTCCAGCAGCTCGCGGAAGCTTTTCACGTCCGGTCCGCCAAATTCGTAGGTGGTGCGAAAACCTTCGCGCTTCTCGACGGCATTGGCGATCGCTTCCGCGATATCGCCAACGAAGACCGGCTGGAATTTCGTTTCGCCGCCGCCGACCAGCGGCAGGAAGGGCAGCATGCGCGCCATCGAGCCAAAGCGGTTGAAGAAGTCGTCTTCCGGCCCGAACACGATCGAGGGACGCACGATCATGGCGTCCGGCGACGCGGCGCGGACGGCGTGCTCGCCCCTGGCTTTCGACTGAGCATAGAGCGAGGTCGAATGTTCGTTGGCGCCGATGGCCGAGACATGGATCACGCGGGCACCATAAGCCGAGGCGGCGAGGGCCACTTGTTCGGCGCCGAAATGCTGGACGGCCTCGAAACGCTGGCGGCCACGCTCGAAAAGAATGCCTACGAGGTTGATGACAATGTCTGCGTCACGGACCGCGGCTTCGACCGAGCGCGGGTAGCGCAGATTCGCCTGCACGGCGGTGATCTGTCCCACCGTACCCAGCGGCTGCAGGTGGCCGGCCAGTTCGGGACGGCGGACGGCGACGCGGATGCGGTAGCGGCGCCTGGCCAGGGCGCGCACCACATGGCGGCCAAGGAAGCCGGAGCCGCCGAAAATGGTGATCAGGGTATCGGAATTGGTCTGTACAGCCATGGATTGCCGCCTTGAAGTCCGCCTCTTGTGCGTCTTGGTGCGAGATACCGCAAGGTTTTTGGCCTGTATAGGTGTCCTGTCGTTGACAATCAGGGACCCTGCCTCTTATGTCTGCGCCCGTTGCCCAGGTGGCGGAATTGGTAGACGCGCTGGTTTCAGGTACCAGTGGTGAAAGCCGTGGAGGTTCGAGTCCTCTCCTGGGCACCATCCCTTTCTTAAGGCGTGGAAGGCAACACATCTCTCGCCTTTGCGTGCGGCGGGGCGCCGTGCATAGCGGCGGGATTCTAGGCCTTTCCCGACGATGTGTCCCTGAAAATCCCGAGAACGGCGTTTTCCGGCTCCGGAAGCTGGATAGCCTCGGACGAATCGCCGGCAAGCTTGATGGCAAGCGAAGTCTGGGGGCGCAGAATGCGTCCGATACAGGAGGCTTCGTTCGCGTGAAAGACGACGCGTCAGAACAGAAGCCGGCTCCGATTCCATCGAAGCCGGGAACGCTCTAAGTGAAAATCGCTCGGTCGCGCTGCCCCTGGGCACAGGTGACAAATGGCTTGTGATGCTGGGTTTTAACAGCCTGAGCCGCTGTCACCGCAGACTCGAAGGCGGCAATCGACATGCCCGGCTCGGCGACGCTTTCAAGAGCCCAAGTGAAGACGCTGCGCCGGACACCGTCGATGTTGACGACCAGCGCCGTGACATCGGGCTCGGATGCTGCAAAATGCGCGGCATTGTCCCGTCCATTGTCGAGAATCAGATCCTTGAACATGGGGCCGCTCCGATATCCAGAGCCGGCGATCCCATTGAAAATCAGATCGTCTATCCTCACTGATTTCTCGACTTCCATGTTGAGTGCGTCGGCATGCTGGACCTTGTTCAGCTGGAATTCGAGCAGCACGTTTTTCTGAATGTCTCCGCTGTGGCAACAGTCATAGATTCCATAGAAGAAGGCGCTGCGCGACAGATGGGAATCCAGCAGGCCTGCCACCGTGTTGTCGATGATCAGGCTCTGCGTGTCGCTTTCATAAGGAACGAGAGCCTCATCGCGCCCATCGGGATCGTCCGATCCGGAAAAATCCGGTGGCAACAATGCGCCATGACCGGAATAGTAGAATATCGCCACGTCGCCATCGCCCGTGCGATTGAGAAGGGCGGCAAGGCCGCCCTCAATGCCTTTTCTGGTTGCGTTCTGGTCCCGCAAAACCTCGATGTCGTTAATGCCAAACCGCCCCAACACACGGATGGCCGCGGCAACGTCATTCGAGACGCCAATCAGGTTGTTGCGTGGGTTGGCATATCGTTCGATGCCGACAACAAGGGCGCGCGCGACCATGATCAGGCGCACATCGCTTTGGCTTCGCAATAGAACTCGACGGCCTTCGTGAGTTCGTCGAGTTCGACGCTTTTGCTGGATTGCGCGATCTGATAGGCCGCGCGCTGCTGCAGCACCGACTCCCTGAATACGTCAATGCAGCCACCAAGATACACCTTGAACGCCTCATCGGGCAGCTCCAGCGCGAATTCCTTGATGCGAATGCCGCACTCGATGCCTTTGTCGTCAGGCATGAAAACCTGCGGTTCGCCCTTGATGCGGCAGTATAACTCGACGCCCTTGAAGGGCGTGAAGCCCTGCACCGACTTGGTCGAAGATACGGCTGCGACACCCAGATACGAGGCGCGTTGCGCCGACACGAGCGCATCGATCCGATCGCAACAGATCGAAAGAACTTTGTTGAAGTCAGCATCAGCCAGCGTGACGTCCGCGTCCTTGATGCGGACGCCGCATTCAATCGCCTTTTCCACGTCAATCCCTCCCAGGGTTGCAATAGCAGCATGATACAATCAAAAATATATTTGTAAACCGAAATACAACTTTTACGGGAATTTGCGGGACTACAAAATATGTTCGCAGTGGGTTAGGCAGAGCGCGACATATCCGTCCATTCAATAAGGACCTGAATGACCATCCGCCTGCATCGCGGCGACCTGCCAGACCTTTCCCGATATAAGACCGCGGTTGCGATCGATACTGAGACGCTCGGGCTCAATCCGCATCGTGACCGGCTTTGCGTCGTGCAGCTATCGCCCGGCGACGGAACGGCGGATGTGGTGCAGATTCCCGCCGGTGCGACGGACGCGCCCAACCTGAAGCGGTTATTGTCCGATCCTTCGCTCCTGAAGATCTTTCATTTCGCGCGCTTCGACATTGCTGTGTTGTGGAATGCGCTCGGGGTCATGCCGGCTCCGCTTTATTGCACCAAGATCGCCTCGCGGCTGACTCGCACCTATACCGACCGGCACGGGCTGAAGGATCTGGCGCGTGAGCTGCTTGGCGTCGACATGTCCAAGCAGCAGCAATCGTCCGATTGGGGTGCGGACAGCTTAAGCGAGGCGCAGGTGGCGTACGCGGCCTCCGACGTCCTCTATCTGCACGCGCTGAAGGACAAACTCGATGCCATGCTGGCGCGAGAAGGCCGCACCGATCTCGCCGAGGCCTGTTTCCGGTTTCTGCCGGACCGGGCCCGCCTCGACCTGATGGGATGGGGCGAGGAGGACATTTTCGCCCATTCCTGACCTTTGCGCCGTGCCGAGGCCATATTCGCAAGCGATTTTCCGGCAACTTGGCGCTATGATACCCGGGACGATCGTCGATTCCGGGCGGGACATTTCATTTTCATGAACCGCATGCTTACCGGACCGGAGGACTGGGGTCAGCCGGGCCAGACCAGTGTGGACAAGCGGAAGACGGTGATTGCCGGTGCGCGCCGGCACAGCCGCAACGTGCGTTTTTTGCGCCGTGCGATCCCTGCCATTCTGATCCTGACTTTAGGCGGTCTGCTCGCGGCCAACTATCTCAATCCCTTGCGCTGGCTGCGGGTGCCGACGCAATTCGGCACGCTGGTGATCTCCGGGTCGAAGATCACCATGGAGGCGCCGCGCCTTGCCGGCTACACCAAGGACAAGCGCGAATACGAGGTGACGGCGCAAGCGGCGTCGCAGGATACGAAGGCGCCCTCCATCGTCGAACTGAAAAAGATCAGCGCGCGGGTCGACATGGAAGACAGCAGCAAGCTGACATTGACCGCTGTGGATGGCCTTTACGACACCAAGGCCGATCTGCTGACGCTCGGTCAGGAAATCATCATCAATTCGACGGCGGGCTATCACGGTCGTCTGATTGAGGCGCAGGTCGAGATCAAGAAGGGCCGCATTCTTTCTGAGAAGCCCGTACAACTGAGAATGCCACAGGGGACACTCGACGCCGAGCGGATGGAAGTCACGGAAACCGGCGCCGTGATCCGGTTTGACGGCAGCGTCGTCATGACACTGACGCCTGACGCTGTGAATCGCGGTATGCAGTCGCAAACAGCGACTCAATCCCAGGCCACTGCACAATGATCCTGCGTTTCGCATCTCGATTCCGGTTTGTGCCGGCCGTGTTGGCTGCCGTCTGCTTTGCAGGCGCTGCACCGGCGCAGAATACGGGTGTGCCGAATGCGCTGCAGGGCTTCTCGCAGAATCGCGACCAGCCGGTGAAGATCGAGGCGGCGTCGCTCGAAGTGCGCGACAAGGACAAGACGGCGGTATTCAGCGGCAATGTCGTGGTCACGCAGGGCGACGTGATCATGAAGTGCAAGGATCTCGTCGTGTTCTATGACCAGGACGATCCGAAGGGTGGCAGCAAGACCGCCACGAAGGGGACCATGAAGGCAGCCGAGCCCGGCCCGGGCGGCCGCCAGTCGATCCGAAGGCTGGAGGCGCGGGGTGGTGTCACGGTGATCCAGAAAGATCAGACGGCGACCGGTGCGATCGGTATCTTCGAGATGAAGACCAACACAGTGACACTGGAGGGGGGCGTCGTGATCACGCAGGGCGCCAATGTCCTGCGTGGAGACCGGCTGGTGGTCGATCTGGCAACCAGCGCCGCGAAAGTCGAATCGGCCAAGGGACGGCCCGTCCAGGGGGTCTTTTCAACCAACAGAGACGAAAAGGGTGGTGGTTTGAGCCTGCCGGGCAAGGACTCCAAAGGCGGCTCGCCCAAATCTCGCCCCAGTGGCAGTACCGGTAGCAATTGAGGCGCCGGGCCGCAGGTCCGTTGCAAGCGCGATTCTGTCAGATTATGTCGTGGCAGGCGGCTGATCGGCCTGAAGGGGCATTTGTGCTGGACATTCTTTCTTTCTTCCGCCGCCGCGCCAAACCGCGCAAGCGCAAGCCTTCGGGCTCGTGGCGCGTGGAATTGGAGAAGATCGGCGGCCTTGTGAAAAAGGGACCGCAGACGCCGGCTCGGACGCCGGATCTCCAAGCGCAATTGTCCGCCGAGGCACTGCACGTCGAGCCGCTGCGCGACGAATATCTGTTGGGCGATTCAGGACGCTTTCAACCAGCGTTGCAGCATCCGCTCCATCCCGACACGTTTGCGCAGGAAAACTACCGGCCGGAGCCGCCGCGGCAGCAGATGAACCGGCATGCGCCGCCACCACCGCCCGGTTATGCGCCGCAGGCTCAGTATGACGCGCCGCCGCGGCCGCCGGCTGAGCCGCGCTTTGTGCCGCCGCGCCCGCGCCGGGCTGAGCCGACACCTCAGCCCGCGGTGCAGGGCTATCTCGCCGCTCATAGCCTCGAGAAGAGTTTCGGCGCACGCAAGGTCGTGCGCGGCGCCAGCCTGTTCGTCCGGCGCGGTGAAGCGGTTGGACTGCTTGGCCCCAACGGTGCCGGCAAGACCACGATTTTCTATATGATCACCGGGCTGATCAAAGCCGAGCGCGGCAAGATCGAGCTCGACGGCAATGATGTGACGGCTTTGCCAATGTATCAGCGGGCGCGTCTCGGCATCGGTTATCTGCCGCAGGAAGCGTCGATCTTTCGCGGGCTGAATGTCGAGGACAATATCCGCTCCGTGCTGGAAGTGATCGAGCCAGATGCCAAGCAGCGCGATCGCGATCTCGAAAACCTGCTCGATGAGTTCAACATCACGCGGCTGCGCAAATCACCGTCGATCGCATTGTCCGGTGGTGAGCGGCGCCGTGTTGAAATCGCCCGCGCGCTGGCGACGCGGCCGAGCTACATGCTGCTCGACGAGCCCTTCGCGGGCATCGATCCGATCGCCGTCGGTGACATTCAGGTTCTGGTCAAGCATCTGACCCGGCGCGGGATTGGCGTACTGATCACCGACCATAACGTCCGCGAGACGCTGGGCCTGACCGACCGCGGTTATATCATCTATTCCGGCGAGGTTCTGATGGAGGGCCGGGCTGAGGATATTGTGAATAACCCGGAGGTCCGTCGCCTCTATCTCGGCGAGGAATTCCGCCTATAAGTCGGGCTTTTGCTGAAGAGCTGCCTGTATTTTAGGCAAACTAGACCCAAAACGGGCTCCAGGGGGTTACGTCCCCGTTACATTTTCCTCATGCATAAATCATGCCGCTGAGCTAGAAACGCGGCATGGCTCTTACGACCCGTCTCGAATTTCGACAAAGCCAAGCGCTGGTGATGACGCCGCAGCTGATGCAAGCCATCAAGCTGCTGCAGCTCTCCAATCTCGATCTCATGGCCTATGTCGAGGAGGAGCTCGAGAAAAACCCCCTTCTGGAACGGGTCAGCGATGACGAGGGTCCGGCGCTGCCAGCCGAAGCCTCGGGCAGCGACGACGCCGGCAGCGGGTCCGATATAGAGGCCAGTGGCGACTGGATGGGCGACGACCTGACCACCAGCCGCAACGCCATGGAAGATGAACTCGGCACCCGGCTGGACAACGTCTTTCCGGAGGATGGCGGCAGCGGCATCGCCTCAGCCCGCAACGATGATGCGACGGCGGCGCATTCCGAATGGGCCAGCGTCGGCACCGGTGGTCGTGAAGACGGCGAATACAATCTCGAAGCCTTTGTCTCCACGGAACAGACGCTGGCCGATTATCTTGCCGAACAGCTCTCGCTCACGGTGACCGATCCGGCGCGCCGCATGATCGGTCAGCACCTGATCGATCTGGTCGATGAATCCGGTTACCTCATCGGCGATCTGCAATCGGTAGCCGACAAGCTCGGCGCCGATTTGAAGGATGTCGAGGCCGTTCTCGCAATCTTGCAGGGCTTCGATCCTGCCGGTGTCTGCGCCCGCAATCTCATGGAGTGTCTGGCGATCCAGCTCAGGGAGCGCAACCGCTACGATCCCGCAATGGCGGCGCTCCTTGGTCGTCTCGATCTTCTGGCGAAGCGCGACTTTGCAGCGTTGCGCAAGCTGTGCGGTGTCAGCGACGAAGATCTCGTCGACATGGTCACGGAGATCAAACAGCTCAATCCGAAGCCAGGTCTCGCTTTCGGTTCAGCCACCGTGCAGCCGATCGTGCCGGATGTTTTCGTGCGCGCGGCACCCGACGGCACATTCCATGTCGAATTGAATTCGGACACGTTGCCGAAGATCCTGCTGAACCAGATTTATCATGCGCGCGTCTCCAAGACTGCGACCGCATCAACCGACAAGGCTTATCTTGCAGAGAAGCTTCAATCAGCAACGTGGCTGATCCGCGCGCTCGATCAGCGCGCGCGAACAATCCTGAAGGTGTCGGCGGAAATCGTGAAACAGCAGGATGCGTTTTTCGTGCATGGCGTCCAGCATTTGCGTCCGCTGAATCTGAAGACCGTCGCCGATGCGATTTCGATGCACGAGTCGACAGTGTCGCGTGTGACGGCCAACAAATACATGGCGACTACGCGCGGCATCTTCGAACTGAAATATTTCTTCACGTCGGCAATTGCCGCTGCAGACGGGGGCGAAGCGCATTCGGCCGAAGCGGTGCGTCATCGCATCAAGCATCTGATCGATTCCGAATCGCCCGACGACATTCTGTCGGATGATACGATCGTCGAGAAGTTGCGTGAGGCCGGCATTGATATTGCACGCCGCACCGTCGCAAAATATCGCGAAGGCATGCGCATTGCATCATCGGTGCAGCGCCGGCGTGAGAAGCAAAGTGCCGCATTGGCCCGATAGCGGGACTGTCACAAAATGGAACTAGTAAGATTCGCATATATCTCGAAGAGATTCGGGCCATTGACGGGGCAGGAAGCCGTCCTTATGGTCCGCCGCTCTCCAGTCCAACTTGGCTAATCAATTCCGGCGGACACGTTTCCAATGGCGCTTAACGATATTGTGGCAATGAACGCCGTTATTCCGGCGCTCAAAGTCAACGGCAAAAAGCAGGCGATTCAGGAGATCGCAGCCCGCGCTGCGACTCTGTCCGGCCTCAATGAGCGCACGATCTTTGAAACGCTGCTGCAGCGCGAAAAGCTCGGGTCGACCGGTATCGGTCATGGTATCGCGATCCCGCATGGCAAACTGCCGCAGCTTGATCGTCTGTTCGGATTGTTTGCGCGGCTCGATCGTCCGATCGATTTCGAATCGCTGGATGGACAGCCGGTCGATCTGATCTTCCTGTTGCTCGCACCGGAAGGCGCCGGTGCCGATCATCTCAAGGCACTGGCGCGTGTGGCGCGTCTGCTGCGCGATCCCGACATTGCCAACAAGCTGCGCGAATCGCGCGATGCCGATGCGCTGTATGCCGTGCTGACGATGACGCCATCTGCTGCAGCGTAAAGCATCATCTTCTGCAAGCCACCAATGGATCTTCAGTGCAGGCTGACGGCCTGAAGCTTTTCATGCGCGGCGCCTTCGAGGGCTGATTCGCGCGTGTCAGTCACGAGGATCGGCGAGCCATCAGCCGCGCAGAGGACGAAGACATCTTGTCCGGGTGCGAGCAAGGGCGCTTCCGGGCAGAAGCCGGCCACATCCTCTGATCGCGCCACGCGCACATAAGCGAGTGTGCATCCGCCCAAATTGGCGAAATCGCTGCTGGCGATCTTTCTATCGGGAAGCAAAATCGATGAACGATGGATGGAGGCTGACATAATTGCGGCTCCTTGACGGTATGACGGTCAAGGAGCCGCAAAGGTTCATGGAAGCGATTGCGCCGGGACGATCACTGCTTCGCGATCATCCGGCAGCGAAGGACGCCGCCCTAGTGGACGCTCACCGCCTCAAGCTCGTTATTCCAGGCATTCGCAACAGCCGCCTCGCGCGTATCGGTCACGAGGATCGGCGTGCCATCGGCGGCGTGCAGCGCGAACAATTGCATACCCGGCTGCATCTCCGGCGCCTGTGGGTAAAGCTCGTGTACGTCTTCCGACTTGATCGGTTTGACGTATGCGATCTTGCCGCCGCCAAGAACGGCAAATGCCTGCGTTGACATGATCGGCTTTTCGATCTCGTTCTCAGTCATGTCCGCTACTCCTTGCTTAACTCAAGTACCCCCTGAAGGATTGGTTCCATCACCCTTTGTCGCATATCCGGGTTGGTAAACCGTCAATGCGGCTATTCATGCGGGGTGATGGAAATGCTTCGTACGATCCGCGCCGGCTCTGGCCGCGCCAGATCGATCGAGAGCAGCCCGTTCTTCAGATCCGCCCGGAGCACCTCCATTCCGTCCGCCAGCACAAACACTCGCTGGAATTGGCGGGCGGCGATGCCGCGGTGGATGAATTGCCTGCTCTTGTCATCGGTCTGGCGACCGCGAATGACCAGTTGGCTTTCCTCAACGCTCACTTCAAGCTGATCGAGGGTAAATCCGGCAACGGCGAGCGTGATGCGCAGACGATCGGGGTTGCGGTCGTCACGCGGCAGACGCTCGATATTATAGGGGGGATATCCGTCCGCCGCCTTGGAAACGCGGTCGAGCACACGCTCGATCTCGTCGAAACCCAGAAGGAACGGGCTGGACAACGAAGGCATTCGGGACATCTCAAAGCCCTTTCAAGCGACTTTGACGGGGCCCAGAAGTGGCACCCCCTAATTACCATTCCGGCGGACCCGCCGGCCTGGTTCCGAGAATATGGGGGTTCCCGCTGGTGGTTCAAGAACACTGCCGCGGGTCTGAAAGCGACCCTCCGGTACGCTTAAGGGTTGGTTTTTTCGAACTGCCGGAGAATTTCGTTGCCCCGGCGCACGGCGTCATCCAGGGCCGTTTTGGCGGCCTTCTTGCCGGAGAGCGCGGCCTCCAGCTCCTCCTGGATGATATCGCGGATGATGACATAGGAGCCGAGCCGCAGGCCCTTGGAATGGTCGGTCGCCGGGTTGAGGGTCATCTGCTTGATCGAGATGTCGGTTCCCGGATTGCGGTCGTAGAAGCCGATGCTGCGGCTCTGCTCGTAGGCAGCACGGGTGATCGGGAGATAACCGGTCCATTGGTGCCAGGCGGCCTGCACCTCGGGCCGCGACAGGAAGGCGAAGAAGCGGGCCACACCCTTGTATTCGGCTTCGGAGCGGCCCTGCAGCACCCAGAGCGATCCGCCACCGATGATCGAGTTCTGCGGCGCGCCGGCGACATTCGGCCAATAGGGCAGCATGCCGTAGCCGATTTCGAATTTCGAATTGGCGATGATGTCGGCGCGGGCGGCGGATGACGAAATCAGGATGCCGCATTCGCTGTTGTAGAAACGGCGTTCGGCGTCGTTGGTGCGGCCGGAATAATCGAACAGCTTTGTCTTCTGCCATTCGGCAAGCGTTGCGAGATGGCCGGTCACGACGAGATTGTTGAATTGCAGTTCGGCATGCCGGCCATTCATGCCGTTCTCGAGCGAGGCCAGCGGCAGGTTATGGAAGGCCGAGAAATTCTCGATATTGATCCAGGCCGGCCAGCCGGTGGTGACGCCGCACGGAATGTTGCGTTCGCGCAGCTTGCGCGCCGCTGCCTCGACATCGGGCCACGTGAGCGGTGGATTATCCGCATCGATGCCGGCGAGGCGAAACTGATCCTTATTGTAGTAGAGGATCGGTGTCGACGCATTGAACGGGAACGATAGCATGTTGCCGTTCGCATCGGAGTAATAGCTTGTCACCGATGGCAGATAGGCCGACGGCGTGAACGCGACGCTGTGTTCGGTCATCAACAGATGCACCGGATAGACGACGCCCTTTGCCGCCATCATCGTTGCGGTCGCGACCTCTGCAGTCTGCACAATCGCCGGATGCTGCTTGCTGCGCAAAGCCACCATCGCGGCGGTCATGGTCTCGGTATAGAGACCCTTGTAGGTCGGGACGATGCGATAGTCCGGCTGCGATGCATTGAAGTCCGACGCGAGCCGCTCGACCTCGCGACCCAGTTCGCCGGGCATGGCGTGCCACCAGTGAATCTCCGTCACAGCGAAGGCGGGGCTGGCAGCAGACAACAAGGCTGCCAGTGCAACGGCAGCAAAATGGCGCAGAGCCATAACGTTCCCCCAAGGCGGCCCACGTTTGCGGCGCGCTCGCCGTAGTCCTTTACCGGGCTGCAACAACCGCTTCAATCGGCTGGGCAGGTGCCATCGGGCCTTTCGTCCGGCGATGCCTTGACTGACCCATAGCCCGGTGGTTATACGTCAATCAATAACCAACGGGTTATGATTGCCTATGACGGACACCCACGATGTGCTCTTCAGGACGCTCGCCGACCCGACCCGGCGGGCCATTTTCGAACGATTGTGCCGCGAAGGAGAGCAGACCGTTGGGGCTTTGACAGCACGGGCCGGGGTCTCGCAGCCGGCCGTCTCGAAGCATCTTGGCATACTGAAAGAGGCGGGGCTGGTGCGCGATCGCCATGCCGGCCGCCAGACGCATTACAGCGCGCAGCCCGGCGCCTTGGCGCCGCTGGTCGACTGGACCAGCCGGATGGCCGGGTTCTGGCAAAGCCGGTTCGATGACCTCGAAGACTTGCTGAAAAGGATGGACCAATGACCCAGGCAGCGGCCGAAACACGCAGCGTCGTTGTCGAGCGCGAATTTCCTCATCCGCCGGAGAAGCTGTGGCGTGCGCTGACGCAACCACACCTGATGGAGGAGTGGTTGATGAAAAACGATTTCAAGCCCGCTGTCGGTCATCGTTTCAATCTTCATGGAGAATGGGGTGGCGTGCTGGATTGCGAGGTTCTCGCCATCGAGCCGAACAGATCGCTGTCCTACACATGGAATTTCACGCACGAGGACGCGGCCTTCGATCTGCGAAGCGTTGTGACCTTTACGCTCACACCGACAAGCACGGGCACGCACCTGCGCATGGAGCAGGCGGGCTTCCGTCCGGATCAGAAGCAGGCCTTTGGCGGTGCGAAGCACGGGTGGCAGCAAAACCTTGAAAAGCTGGATCAGGTTGCCGCGCGCGCAGACTGACGTTTGTCACTGCGCGTTTGTCTGCTCCGTTTATCTTCAAAGGAGGTTGTGTTGATCTGGAATCATCGAGTTCGGCAATTCCATCGTTGCGTGTCGATCATTTTCGCATTTACGGTTGTCGCCAACTTCGTTGCGATGGCGCTGGGACAACCGCCCGCATGGGTGGTCTATTCGCCGCTCCCCTTCCTCTTTCTGTTGCTGTTGACTGGCTTGTACATGTTCGTGCTTCCGTATGTTGCGAAGGGGCGCAGCGGCTGACGCACCAGCGGTGAGGAGTGACACGATGGCTGGCACAACGTCCAAGACGGGGGTGAAGGCGGCGAAGAAGACGACGGCCAAGCGTGGCGCTGCGAAGAAGATGACGCCACGCAAGACAGCGGCAGCGCCGCAAGCCGGCAAGGACGCAACGCCAAAGCTCCTGTCAGGTGGCAATCCCCAGATCCCCAAGGGCTACGGCGATGCGCCGGTACAAGCTTACATCGCGGCTATGCCGGGCTGGAAAAGCGACATGGGACGTCGTCTCGATGCGCTGATCGTGCGAACCGTTCCGAACGTGCGCAAGGCCGTCAAATGGAACTCGCCACTGTATGGAATGGAGGACAATGTCTGGTTCCTCGGCATTCATGTCTTCACGAAATACATCAAAGTGGCATTCTTCCGCGGTGCGTCGCTGAAGCCTGTTCCGCCGGGCACGTCGAAGCAAAGGGATGTGCGCTATCTTGATATCCGCGAGGACGACGAACTCGACGAAGCGCAGTTCGCCGCCTGGGTGAAGCAAGCCAGCGAATTGCCGGGGTGAAAAAATGTGAGCGGGACGTCGATGTGACGAGCGGTGGAAACCTGCCGAACTCATCCCGGCCGTTGAGCCGCTGCTAAGGGAATCTGCTGATCACGAAATTGACACAAGGAGACCGACCATGGCGACGGTCGATGAGATCCTTCGAATAGTATGATGCTCGACCCGTTGCGTTGCGAAAGCATGCTCAGGAGAAACAGCAATGCCCAACACCGTTCGACTGCACCGTGTCCTGGCAACGAAGCCCGATAAGGTCTATCGCGCCTTCGTCGAGGCGGATGCCTTAGCGAAGTGGCTGCCGCCTAACGGCTTCACCTGCACCGTGCATCATTTCGATGCGAAGGTCGGCGGCACCTTCAGGATGTCATTTCGCAATTTCACTACGGGCAACGGCCATTCGTTCGGCGGACAATATCTGGAACTCGTGCCGGGCCAGCGCTTGCGCTACACGGACAAGTTCGACGATCCCAATTTGCCGGGTGAAATGCAGGTGACGGTGGACCTCAAACAAGTCTCCGTCGGCACCGAGATCATGATCGTGCAGGAGGGCATTCCCGACGTCATTCCGGCGGAAGCGTGCTACCTCGGTTGGCAGGAGTCATTGCGAAATCTCGCCCGGCTCGTCGAGCCCGAGATCAATCAATAGAGAATAGCGAAAAGAACCATGAAGAAGAGCAAGACCGCCTTGAAGAAAGCGAAAGGCGGAGACTCTCCTTCCAAGCTGATCGATGCGAAGATCGCCGCGCTGGATGACTGGCGTGGCGAGATGCTTGCGAGGGTTCGAAACCTTATCAAGCAGGCGGATCCGGATATGGTCGAAGAGGTGAAATGGAGAAAGCCGTCGAACCCGTTGGGCGTTCCTGTATGGGAGCATGACGGCATCGTCTGCACCGGCGAGACGTACAAGGCTGTCGTGAAGCTGACCTTCGCCAATGGCGCTGCGCTGGACGATCCGTCAGGTCTTTTTAATTCCAGTCTCGACGGCAACGTCAGGCGTGCCATCGATCTCCGCGAGGGAGAGACCATCAACGAAAAGGCATTCAAGGCGCTGATTCGCGCCGCCGTGGCGCTGAACATGTCGAAGCAGGCTGCCCGGCCTGCTCGTTCACAGAAGAAGGCAAGAGTATTTAGGATGAGCTGAGCTTAACCGGTCCGGCCCGCCTTCGCCCTATGGGCTTCGTCGTGCAACCTTCGCCGCTTCGCAAATGTGAATTTGTGGTTATCGCGTCGCGAAGGTTGGTGGAGCCAGGCGGGATCGAACCGCCGACCTCTTGCATGCCATGCAAGCGCTCTCCCAGCTGAGCTATGGCCCCTGTCTCTGCCAACAGGCCGCGCTGGATATCTGCGGCCGTTTGTCTTTTCAAGCGTCGCGATATCGGAGATCGCCGCCCGAACAACGTGCTTCTAGATGAAGCACGCGCTACGTCAACTCTCTTCGTCTTTTTCGATGCCGTCGCCGATGATGTCGGTCACGTCGTCGTCGCCTTCCTCTTCATCCTCGATGAAGGTCGAATCATCATCGTCGTCGCCGGTGTCATCGTCGATATCGATGTCGTCGCCGGTATCCGGGATATCGGACTTGCCGCCCGACGCCTCGGCATCGGCATCCTCGAGCGAGACGAATTCGGCGCCCTCGACCTCCTCGGTCTCGCGCTCCGGCTCTGCTTCGTTCTGAGCAGCCTTGTCCAGGCGACCGCCGCGTGCAACGGGGGCGATCGGAACCACCTCGCCGGTGTACGGCGAAATGACCGGATTCTTGTTCAGGTCGTAGAATTTGCGACCTGTGACCGGACAGACGCGCTTGGTACCGAGCTCTGGCTTTGCCACGGTTTGAGGTTTCCCTGAGACAGCTTGCTAGATTGAGCGGCTGAATTGGCGGCTCGCGCGGCCTCTGTCAATACCGATTATGAGGGTTTTACGTCAGGCCTTCGGGACGGGGGCCAAGTGGGCCAAGTGACGGACCCAAGAGACGCGTGCTAGGACGGCGCCGTTTCGCGCAGGATGACCCACTTTGAGCCATAATACCCCCGCTTCTCCGCTGACCGCCCGTAAATCCACTGCTTTGTCCGGCCGTGTCCGCGTGCCCGGTGACAAATCGATTTCGCACCGCGCACTGATCCTCGCCGCGATGACCGTCGGGGAAACCCGGATCGGCGGTCTGCTGGAGGGGGAAGACGTCATCAACACCGCCAAGGTGATGCGCGCACTCGGCGCCACGGTCGAGCGGACCGGCGAAGGTGAATGGTCGGTCCGGGGCGTCGGTGTCGGCGGTTACGGCCAGCCGTCCGGGACACTCGATTTCGGCAATTCCGGAACCGGCTGCCGACTGGTGATGGGCGCGGTCGCCGGTTGTCCGGTCACTGCGGTGTTCGACGGTGATGCCTCCCTGCGCAAGCGGCCGATGAAACGTGTGCTCGATCCGCTGACGCGCATTGGCGCCAAGGCGCTTGATGTCGCCGAGGGTGGGCGTCTGCCGCTGACGCTGGAAGGCGCGCGAGATCCACTGCCGATCGTGTACGAACCGCCGGTCCCCTCCGCGCAGCTGAAATCAGCGGTGTTGCTGGCCGGCCTCGCCGCGCCGGGCGAAACCATCGTGATCGAGAAGGAAGCAACGCGCGATCACACCGAAAAGATGCTGACGCATTTCGGCGCCGATGTGCAGGTCGAACAGGTCGGCGAACATGGCCGCCGCATCGTGCTGAAAGGCCGGCCCGAACTGAAGCCCGCGCCGCTGCAGGTGCCGGCCGATCCGTCATCTGCCGCGTTTCCGTTGGCGGCGGCGCTGATCGTGCCGGGTTCGGACATCGTGCTTGAAAACGTGATGATGAATCCGCTGCGCACCGGGCTGTTTCTGACGCTGCGTGAGATGGGGGCCTCGATTGAGACGCTGTCGTCGCGTCACGACGGCGGCGAAGAGGTTGCCGATCTGCGGGTGAAGGCTTCCGCATTGCGCGGCGTCGAGGTGCCGGCAGCACGGGCGCCGTCGATGATCGACGAATATCCGATCCTCGCCGTGATCGCGGCGTTCGCGCAGGGGCGCACACGCATGCGGGGCCTCAGCGAATTGCGGGTGAAGGAATCCGACCGTCTTGCCGCGACCGCGGACATGCTGCGCGTGAACGGCGTTGTGGTTGAGATCGAAGGCGACGATCTGATCGTCGAGGGCAAGGGCAGCGTGCCGGGTGGCGGCGTTGTCGCCACCCACATGGATCACCGGCTGGCGATGTCCGCCTTGGTGATGGGGCTGAACAGCGAAAAGCCCGTCAGCGTTGACGATGCGGCGTTCATCGCCACGAGCTTTCCGCGCTTTGTCGAATTGATGCAGGGCATGGGCGCGAATCTCACGCCCTGATTTCGGAGCTGGCGTTATCCGAAAACCGCTTCACACTTTTCGGCGCCACGCTCTGCCTTACTCGGCCGCCTGTGCGAACGAGGCCGTCGCCTCAGCCGCTTCGAGCGACACCGCAACCGACTGGATGATGGCGGCGTAGCGCACGCCATTCTGGATCGCATCTTCGCTAACGCCGGCGTCGCGCAGCACCTTATCGTGCGCGTCGATGCACTTGCCGCAGCCATTGATCGCCGATACGGCGAGCGACCAGAGTTCGAAATCGGCCTTGTCGACACCCGGATTGGCGATGACGTTCATGCGCAGGCGGGCGGGCTTCGTTTCGTACGCCTTGTTCGATGAGATATGCACGAAGCGGTAATAGATGTTGTTCATCGCCATCACCGCGGCTGCGGCTTTCGCGGCGTCGAGCGCCTGCGGCGACAGATGTTCACGCGCCAGCGCTTCGAATGCGCGGATCACATCGGCGTTGCGGGTCGCGATCGCGCAGGCGAGGAACAGGCCGTAACGCTGCTGCACCGGCAGGGCTTCGTCCGACAGCATCGACGACAGGTTGAGCTTCACATCCTTCGCGAAAGCAGGCAGCCGGTTCTTGAGAGCCTCGATCGGCACGGCGTCGTCTCCTTGAATTTGATTCTTGAATGCAAAAACGCGGACGGCATTCCCGCCGTCCGCGTGTCTTCAGTGAAGTCTTAGGCTGCCTTGAGCACGTCGCCGCCAACCTCGCGGTTGCACGGGCAAAGCTCGTCGGTCTGCAGGGCGTCGAGGACGCGCAGCGTGTCCTTCGGGTTGCGGCCGACATTCAGGTTGGTCGCGTAGACGTGCTGGATCACGTTGTCCGGATCGACGATGAAGGTGTAGCGGTAGGCCACGCCTTCCGGCGAACGGATGCCGAGCTGGTCGACCAGCGAACCCTTGGTATCGGCGAACTGCCAGATCGCCAGCTTGGCGAGATCCTTGTGGTCGCGGCGCCAGGCGAGCTTCACGAATTCGTTGTCGGTCGAGCCGCCGAGCACAACGGCGTCCCGGTCGGCGAAGTCGCCGGAGAGGCGGGCGAATTCGGCGATCTCGGTCGGGCAGACGAAGGTGAAGTCCTTCGGATAGAAGAAAATGACTTTCCACTTGCCCGGGAAGCTGGCCTCGGTGATTTCCTCAAACGCAGACTGGCCGTTTTCTTCGTGCGCGTTGAAGCCGGGCTTCACGCCGGTGATGGAAAATGAGGGGAGCTTGTCTCCGATGCCGAGCATTTCGCGTACCTTTGTCGATTAGAAGTTGCGTATTGTGAAAATTCGCGGTTTTGTTGCGACGCAGCAATGATATTGCTGCGCACAATTATAAGTCCAGTTGGATTTGCTTATCGGGTTGATAAGACAAACTTATCTCCCCAATGGAGCTTGGTTTGCCCCGCCTGAGACGCTAGACGGCGCGTCACGGCAGCATGGTGCAAAACGGCCGTGGATCGTTTGATCAGGCTCAAGGGAATGGGCTGGAGGGGATTTTGATTATCGCCATTGATGGCCCGGCAGCATCCGGCAAGGGCACGCTCGCCAAGCGCATTGCCGCGCATTACGGCTTCCGCCATCTCGATAGCGGGTTGCTCTATCGCGGCGTCGGCATGGCCGTCATCGCAGGTGGTACGTCGCTCGACGACAAGGCGGCCGCCATCGCTGCCGCGCAGGCCTACGACCCCGGCCGGTTTCCCGAGGACGACCTGAAATCGGATGACGTGGCCAAGGCGGCATCGATCGTCGCCGCGATCCCGGAAGTGCGGACCGCGCTCATCGCGTTGCAGCAGACCTTTGCACAGTCCAAGCCTGGTGCGGTGATCGACGGGCGCGACATCGGCACCGTCATCGCCCCCGATGCCGACGTAAAAATTTATGTGACGGCGTCGGCTGAGGAGCGGGCCCTCAGACGGGTACGGGAGCTGAGGGGCCGCGGCGCGGCGGTGGACGAGGCGGCGGTGCTGGCCGATATCAAGGCGCGCGACGACCGCGACATGAACCGCGCCGTCGCGCCGTTGAAGCCTGCGGCCGATGCAATCTTGCTGGATACGACCTATTTAGGTATAGACGCCGCTGTCCGGGCCGCCATCGACATTGTTGAGGCCGTCCGAGCGGGCCGAAGGCCGGCTTAACCGCCCTTCGTCGCTGGAGGATAGCCCGCTCCTTCCGCCTCTTCCGGAGGCCCAGGACAAAGCAATCATCGTTTCGATCGAACGGCTTTACGCGCCGGTCCGCTCCGTATGGAGCGGTGCCAGAGGTCTTGCGGGGCCTTTGGCCCGTACGTTCGAAACTCCATCAAACCAGTAGGCGCACCGCTATCAGGAGAGTTCATGGCCCAGGCTGCTACGCCCTCGCGTGAAGATTTTGCCGCGATGCTTGAAGAGTCCTTCACCCAGGGAAACCTGCACGAAGGTTCGGTGATCAAGGGTACCGTCGTCGGCATTGAAAAGGACGTCGCCATCATCGACGTCGGACTGAAGACCGAAGGCCGCGTTCAATTGCGCGAATTCACCGGACCCGGCCGCGGCAACGAGATCAAGGTCGGTGACGAGGTCGAGGTTTACCTGGAGCGCGTCGAGAATGCGCTCGGTGAGGCCGTCCTGTCCCGTGACAAGGCCCGGCGCGAAGAGAGCTGGGGCAAGCTCGAAGGCGCCTTCAAGAACAACGAGAAGGTGCAGGGCACCATCTTCAATCAGGTCAAGGGTGGCTTCACCGTCGATCTCGACGGCGCCGTGGCCTTCCTGCCGCGTTCGCAGGTGGACATCCGTCCGATCCGCGACGTCAGCCCGCTGATGAACAACCCGCAATACTTCCAGATCCTGAAGATGGACCGTCGCCGCGGCAATATCGTCGTGTCGCGCCGGACCGTTCTGGAAGAGACCCGGGCGGAGCAGCGTCAGGAACTGGTGCAGAACCTCGAAGAGGGTCAGGTCATCGACGGCGTGGTCAAGAATATCACCGATTACGGTGCGTTCGTGGACCTCGGCGGCATCGACGGTCTGCTGCATGTCACCGATATCGCCTGGCGTCGTGTCAATCACCCGACCGAAGTGCTCAATATCGGTCAGTCGGTGAAGGTGAAGATCATCAAGATCAATCACGACACGCACCGCATCTCGCTCGGCATGAAGCAGCTGCTCGACGATCCGTGGCAGGGCATCGAGGCCAAGTATCCGCTCAATGGCCGCTTCACCGGTCGCGTGACCAACATCACCGATTACGGTGCATTCGTTGAACTGGAGCCGGGCATCGAAGGCCTGATCCACGTGTCCGAAATGTCCTGGACGAAGAAGAACGTCCATCCGGGCAAGATCGTCTCGACCTCGCAGGAAGTCGAAGTGCAGATCCTGGAAGTGGACTCGGTCAAGCGCCGCATCTCACTCGGCCTCAAGCAGACCATGCGCAATCCGTGGGAGGTCTTTGTCGAGAAGTATCCGCCCGGATCGATCGTGGAAGGCGAAGTCAAGAACAAGACCGAGTTCGGTCTGTTCCTCGGTCTCGATGGCGATGTGGACGGCATGGTCCATCTCTCCGACCTCGACTGGAAGCGTCCGGGCGAGCAGGTGATCGACGAGTACAAGAAGGGCGACATGGTGCGGGCAACCGTTCTCGACGTCGATGTCGAGAAGGAGCGCATCTCGCTCGGCGTGAAGCAACTCGCGGGTGACCCGATGGAAGAGGGTGCAGCCGGCGAACTGAAGAAGGGCGACGTCGTGACCTGCGAAGTCACCGACGTGAAGGAAGGCGGCCTCGATGTGAAGATCGTCGGCACCGACCTCGAGACCTTCATCCGCCGTGCAGACCTCGCCCGCGACCGCGGCGATCAGCGCAGCGAGCGGTTCCAGGTCGGCCAGAAGGTCGATGCGCGCGTGACGCAGTTCGACCGCAAGGCCCGCAAGGTGCAGGTGTCGATCAAGGCGCTGGAGGTGCAGGAAGAGAAGGAAGCCATCGCGCAATACGGTTCCTCCGATTCCGGCGCGACGCTCGGCGACATTCTCGGTACGGCGCTCAAGCGCGCCGGCGACAAGGAAAAGTCGGAATAATCACAACTGCGACGTCATGGCCGGGCTTGTCCCGGCCATCCACGTCTTGGGTCAAAATAGAAAGTCGTGGATGCCCAGCTCAAGGCCGGGCATGACGACAGAGAAACGAAACAGAACCCCCGGTGCATGCGCCGGGGGTTCATTTTTTTGCCAAGGAAACGGCTACAAAATCGCTCCATCGCAAGCTTTTGCGAGGCAGCTTTTGCCAATCGTGAAGGATTGATCATGTCTAGTGCTAGGCTGCGCTAGACTTTCACGCATTCGAATCAAATGGGAGCGAAGCCATGTCGCTCGATTCTCGGCCGCTCGATGCGGACCAGATCGTGGACCGTCGCCGTCTTCGGCGGAAATTGACCTTCTGGCGAGTGCTGACGGTTCTTGTCGCCCTCGCTGCGATCGGTGCCGTTGTTGCGATGTCGCGATCTGGCAATCTGACCACCACCACCGGCGCGATCGCGCGTGTCACAATATCAGGCTTGATCCGCGGTAATCAGGAGCGCGTCGAGGCGCTCGAACGATTGTCCAATTCGAACGCCAAGGCGGTCATCGTCCATATCGACAGCCCCGGCGGCACCACTGCGGGTTCCGAACAACTCCATGACTCGCTGCAGCGCCTGAAGGCCAAGAAGCCGATGGTCGTTGTGGTGGACGGGCTCTGTGCGTCCGGCGGCTATATCGCCGCGATGGCATCGGATCACATCATCGCGCAGAGCGCCTCGCTTGTCGGATCGATCGGTGTTCTGATTCAGTACCCGAACTTCACCGATCTTCTGAAGACGGTCGGCGTGAAGGTCGAGGATGTGAAATCCTCGCCGCTCAAGGCCGCGCCGAACGGCTTCGAGCCGACATCGCCGGAAGCGCGGGCCGCGCTGTCCTCGATCGTCATGGACTCCTATGCCTGGTTCAAGGACCTCGTCAGCCGCAGCCGCAAGCTCGAAGGGGAGGCGCTCGATAAAGTTGCCGACGGGCGCGTTTTTACCGGCCGGCAGGCGCTTGAATTGAAGTTGATCGACCAGCTCGGCGACGAGAGGACAGCGGTGGAGTGGCTGGCCCGCGAAAAGGGCATCGATCCAAAGACGCCGGTTCGTGATTATCGCCTGCGGTCGCGGCTGTCGGATTTCTCCTTCATCCATCTGACGGCCGTGACAATGCTCAATGCTGTGGGGCTGGATGGCTTCGCACGCAGTCTGGAGCAGTCTGGCGCGTTTGCGGCGGCGGAACGGCTTAATCTTGACGGTCTGCTGGCGCTTTGGCACCCTTCGCCCACGAATTAAAGGGCATGCCGGTGCCGAGGGCGCCGGCATGTTGAATGGTCAACATCATCGGGCGGGGCGGATGATCAAATCGGATTTGGTAGCGAAGATCGCGGGTCAAAATCCGCATCTCTATCAGCGTGACGTCGAGAACATCGTCAACGCGATCCTGAATGAGATCACGGCGGCCATGGCGCGCGGCGATCGTGTCGAGTTGCGCGGCTTTGGCGCCTTCTCGGTGAAGCACCGCCCGGCGCGCACCGGCCGCAATCCGCGCACCGGCGAGCATGTCTCGGTCGAAAAAAAGTCGGTGCCGTTCTTCAAGACCGGCAAGGAGATGCGTGAGCGCCTGAACAAGGACACCTGATTCCGCATCCGTTTACGGCTTGGTGCTACGATTATGGCTGGGCAAAAGGCGTGAAGCCTGTCCTCGCGTTCGCGGTGCCGGCCATAATCTTTTTGAGGCGGATGAAAGATGGTTCGAAAGCTCGTCTTCTGGCTCGTGCTGGTGCCGGTGGCGATCGTCATCCTGATGTTTGCGGTCGCTAACCGCGAGATCGTCACCGTGTCCTTCGATCCGTTCAATTCGGCCGATCCGGCCGCCTCGGTTCGCGTGCCGCTCTTCGTGCTGGTCTTCGTCCTCGTCATTCTCGGCGTCATTGTTGGCGGGATTGCCACGTGGTTGCGGCAATCCGAATATCGAAAGGCGGCGCGGCGGCGTGATTCCGATGTGTATGCGTTGCGCCGAGAGATCGAAGTGCTGAACGCGCGCCTGGCAGATGACGGCGGCGCGGCTTCGAACCATGCACGGCTGGGCTATCGCCCGCCATTCGGCGGGTGATGTCATGAGGGTTATTTCGGCCGATGACATCCAGAACGTCCTGACCTATCGCGCTCTGATCGACGCCCTGGCGGATGCCTTCAAGAGCGATATCGCGGTTCCGGTTCGTCACCATCACACCATTCCGCAGCCTGGCGCTGATGCGACATTGCTGCTGATGCCGGCTTGGGGCGATGGCGAGGAGCGCTATATCGGCTGCAAGATCGTCACGGTCTTTCCCGACAATGCGAAAGTGCAGCGTCCATCGGTCCACGGGCAATATCTGCTTCTGTCCGGCGAAACCGGCGAGCCGCTGGCAATGATCGAAGGCCGCACGCTGACGGCGTGGCGTACCGCCTGTGCTTCTGCGCTCGCCGCCCGTTATCTTGCGCGTGAGGATGCGTCGCATCTCGTCATGGTCGGAGCTGGAGCGCTTGCGCCGCATCTCATTCGCGCGCATGCCAGCGTGCGGCCGATCAAGCGCGTCACCTTGTGGAACAGGACGCGCGCGCGGGCAATCTCGCTCGGCTTTGGTATTGCGGTCGCGGGGATCGAGGTCGATATCGCCGAAACGCTCGAAGAGGCCGTGAAGGAAGCCGATATCGTGTCCTGCGCGACCTTGTCGACGCAGCCGCTGATCAAGGGCGCCTGGCTGAAGAAGGGCGCGCATCTCGATCTCGTCGGCGGTTTCACGCCGAAAATGCGCGAGGCCGACGATCAGGCGGTGAAGCGCGCCCGGATTTTCGTCGACACCCGCGCCGGCGCGGCAAAAGAGGCCGGAGATATTGTCGTGCCGACCCGGAAGAAGATCATCGATGCCACGGCAATCAAGGGCGATCTGTTCGACCTGACACGCGGCAAGGTGAAGGGCCGCACATCGGCGTCACAGATCACCCTGTTCAAGTCGGTGGGCTCGGCGATCGAGGATCTGACCGCCGCCATCCTGGTCTGGAAGGGGCTGGCCACCTAGATCACGATGACTTGGATCGGATCGATCTGAAGTCATGGACGTGATCGGTTCCTAGACGCCGCCCAAGGACCGCTTCGCACTTTGGGCATCATGCACCGGGGGCAGACAAGCGCGCCCGCCCGCGCTAGAACCCCGCCACCCAAAGTGACCCTTGCATGACCACGCTCGTGAAAATCTGCGGCCTTCGGACGGCCGAGGCGCTCGATGCCGCGCTGGACGCGCAAGCCGATTTTGTCGGCTTCGTGTTCTTTCCGCCGTCACCACGTCATATCGCCTTCGACGATGCGCGATCGCTTGGCGCGCGGGCGCGTGGACGGGCGCAGACGGCGGCGCTGACGGTCGATGCCGACGATGCCTTGCACGAGGCGATCGTTGCTGCGTTGCAACCCGACATGCTGCAGCTTCACGGCAAGGAAACGCCGGAGCGGGTAGCCGCTTTGCGGACAAAGTTCGGCCGGCCGGTGATGAAGGCTTTGCCGGTGGAGACACAGGCCGATCTTGCCGCCGTGTCGCGCTATGCCGACGTGGCGGACTGGCTGCTGTTCGATGCGCGCGCCCCGAAGGATGCGACACGGCCTGGTGGCCTTGGCCGGGCCTTCGACTGGGCGGTGCTGAAAGCGCTTGATCCGGGCCTTCGCTTCATGCTTTCCGGTGGCCTCGATCCGGCGAATGTCGCCGAGGCTTTGACCATCACTCAGGCACCGGCGGTCGATGTATCGTCAGGCGTCGAGAACAGTCCGGGCGTCAAGGATCCGGACAAAATCCGCGCCTTCATCCGCGCCGCGCGTTCCGCGAATGCAGCGGTGGAGATCGAACAGCAGCGCAATGTGAACCGCGCAAGATCGTGAGCAGCGTATATGAGCCTTCAGCAGCCCAATTCCTTCCGCACGGGGCCCGACGAGACAGGGCATTTCGGAATTTTTGGTGGCCGCTTCGTTGCCGAAACGCTGATGCCGCTGATCCTCGATCTGGAAAAGGCCTATGCGGAGGCCAAGAAAGACCCAGCCTTCCAGAACGAGATGGATCATTATCTCGCGCATTATGTCGGGCGTCCGAGCCCGCTTTATTACGCCGAGCGTCTGACGCAGCATCTCGGTGGCGCGAAAATCTATTTCAAGCGTGAAGAACTGAATCACACTGGCGCGCACAAAGTGAATAACGTGCTCGGCCAGATCCTGGTCGCGCGCCGCATGGGCAAGACGCGCATCATCGCCGAGACCGGCGCCGGCATGCATGGCGTGGCGACAGCGACATTGTGCGCGCGCTTCGGTCTGCCCTGCATCGTCTATATGGGCGCGGTCGATGTCGAGCGGCAGAAACAGAACGTGTTCCGCATGAAGATGCTCGGCGCCGAAGTCGTGCCGGTGCAGTCGGGGTCGAAGACGCTCAAGGATGCGATGAACGAGGCGCTGCGCGACTGGGTCACGAATGTCGCCGACACGTTCTATTGTATCGGCACGGTGGCCGGCCCGCATCCCTATCCGATGATGGTGCGCGACTTCCAATGCGTGATCGGCAACGAGACGCGCACGCAGATGCAACAGGCGGAAGGCCGCTTGCCGGATTCGCTCATCGCCTGCATCGGCGGCGGCTCCAACGCGATGGGGCTGTTTCATCCCTTCCTCGACGACAAGGACATCGAGATTTTCGGCGTCGAGGCGGCGGGCCACGGCATTCCGTCGGGTCAGCACGCGGC
>Ga0164243_10001037_pt1 | contig 48310 bp, 48 predicted proteins | sample OricompcompostOP_FD_108781 | JGI IMG/M metagenome (GOLD analysis project Ga0164243, IMG submission 108781) | Organic Plus compost microbial communities from Emeryville, California, USA - Original compost - Organic plus compost (OP) | ecosystem: Engineered > Solid waste > Mixed feedstock >...
GAGTACGCCCGGCGAGATTGAACGAGGCCTGCTGGACGGCAGTCTTCATATTGGCGCGTTACCGCTGATCAATACCCTGGCGGGATTGGATTATCACACTTTGTATGAAGAGCATTCTTTACTATACTGCAGCAGTGCACATCCTTTATGCAAGGACGCCGGTACATTCAGCGATGCTGATTTGCGTGATGTGCCGGCAGTGGCGCCCAGCTATCGCATGAATGCCCAGGCCATTGAACTGCACCATCGCATGAATTGCGCGGCGACCGCAACGGACAGGGAAGCCATTGCTTTTCTCATATTAACCGACCAATTTATCGGCTTTCTTCCAGACCATTACGCCACCACCTGGGTAGAGAAAGGGTTGATGAAAGCCATTGCACCAGAGCGCATGCGCTTTACCGTCCCGATTGCGATCGCAATGCGCACGGGTAGAAGGCAAAATCTGATCGTTGAACGTTTTCTTGCTGCGCTGGGCTGTGCAGTATAGAAACCGGCCGCGTCGTGATGCACGAACAGTCCAGCGAGATGCTTGCGAACCCGGATATCCGGCGGAGAACCCGGGTAGCTAAACAGCTGCGTGCGCCGGCAAGTGTCGTGTTAACAGCAATGACCTGCACCGATACGATATCGGTTGGTGGGCAATAGTTCAACCAGCCAATCGTATCGCAAATCTTTAAGCCAGCACCAGGCTGACCGCTTGCGATCATCACAACAAAAGTTAACGTTTTTTATATACTGATGTCGAATTTATCAAAGCCGGCGCGACGTTTGCTTGATGCTGATCATTAGAAAGAAAACGCTGATGCACCGATATGGAACGCAACGTATTGCATCACATTCATCCAGGAAGCCATTTTTATCATGGCTGAGTTCGGCCTTATGCAAAGCCTGCGCATCCGTCCACGCAGCAGCCACAATCAGAGCAAATAAGGAAACTCATCTTCCGGCAACGGGTCCCCATCTTTCAATTTACCTACCAACTGCGGATAAGGAGGCGACGTCACGCCACCGCGATCGGCATAGACCGCATCGTCACCCAGCAATCGTATAGAGACCGCTCGTCTTGCATGATCCCGGGAGAGATTTCCTGGTGCTCCGTGAATCGTGCAATAATCAAATGCCACAGCATCGCCCGGCTCCAGTTCCCAACCCAAAATGTCAAACTGGTCACGGTTACCATTGATATCGGGCAATATCTCCAGATCCTGGGAAGAATGATCATAGTATTGCCCGCTAAATTTTTGAGGCCGATATTTTTTTCCCCAGCGATGAGAGCCAGCAACAAACTCGATACTTGAATCTCGCGAAACGGGATCCAAAGGTATCCATATGCTGACCGATTGCCTGGCCTGAACACAATAGTATGGACTGTCATGGTGCCACGGCGTGGCTTTACTTGATCCCGCATTTTTGACCAGTACGTGTTCGTGAAACATACGCACACGTTGCGATTGCATCAACGCTTTACCAATCCTTGCTATCGGCCCTTGCTCGACAAAAGCCCGATAGGGTGCCAGGCGTTGCCAATTGCAAAAGTCGCCCCAAAACGTGCCTTCAGTCTGGTCCGGCGTGTAGTTGCGAAACCAGGGGCCTGGATGTTGCTCGTTCAACTGGACACCTTCACGCAATTGGTCGATCCAATCGGTAAAGACGCCACGCAAGACAACCGCCCCATTTTTTGAAAAATCCGCCTGCGCTATATTCAAGTCCATTCATATCTCCATTGATTCATTCATTTTTCTGCTGACCATCAAAATCATGCCATGTCCGCACTTGCCTGCTGCAAGAAAAATGACGCACCCTTGGGTTTTTCGGGCAGGCGAATATGGTTTGGCGTGATTCTTACCATTTTGCTCTCCCTACCATATACAAGCGAACCGGCGTGGTCGCTTGGAAGCGGGTTGTCTGAAAGCGCGAGCGAATCCTCTGCGGCATAGACCGAAATAAATAAGTTACGTGGGTCATCCGTCGAGTTGGCTCCGGAGGAGTGCAGTAAACGAGTGTGCATAAAGCACACGGCGCCGCGCCGGCCAGTGCACGATACATAATCCGCACAGTGCTCATTCTGGACTTGCTGCGCTACTGTTCCGGTAAAAACATCATTGTGCCAGTGACTGTAAAGCGGCCCCCGATGGCTGCCCGGAATGACCAACAGGGGGCCGTTATCCTCGGTTACATCCCCCACCATCAGCAGAGCGGTGACCAGGTCATCGTTCGAATGCGGCGTAAACGGAAAATCCTGGTGCCATTTGACAGATGTCTTCGTGTGGGGCAGTTTGGCATTGATTTTGCTATGATGAAAACGCGCGCCCTGAGCGCCGATAAGCGCGCCTGCAATTTTTGCCATGTCCGAATGCATGGCCACTTTTAAATAGTTATCTGATATTTCTGTCGGTGAACTCACCCGCCGCAATGACGGATGGTCGGCACAATGGTCCTGGAGATCCACATCGAAGCGCGCGCGCCCATCGACGGTCTCTCCCCAGGCAGTGTCATGGCTGCGACTTTCCTGCACCCAGGTTTGCAGATCACTGTTTAACACCTTGAGCATGTCGTCCGAAATGACGCCATCTACAACGACGAATCCCTGCTCATTAAATTGCGCTATCTGTTCTTTGCTTATCATGATCCTAATCTCGCCATTCTCAATTCATTACCCTGCTGATATCTTCCGGTGACGGCTCCTGGATGCCATACTCGTCCAGAATGCGCTTCAAATCACCGCTGCGCTTCATTTTTTCCAGCCCGCTGGTGATCAGATCGTGGGTTTTCTTATCGCCCTTGCGTACCCCGATGCCACTGATGACAGGGAAAAACGATTCGGTAGATGAAATTTCAACACGCTTAGGAAGCGATTTGACGGCCGCTTTCATGACAGCGGCATCATCATATTGAACTTCCACAGCGTGGGCCAACACGGCTTGAGTGGTCTGTGGCGAAGTCTCAAACTCGCGGATAACGATCGGCTTTTTTCCGTCTGCTTCGCAACGGTCCTTGGAAATCGATTGCACCTGAGCAACAAACGCCGTTCCTTTCATTGCACCGACCGTGCGTCCGCATAAATCCATCGGACCTTTGGGTTGGTATTTAGAATCTTTCAAAACCAGCAATGAGATATCTGTCTTGAGATATGGAATCATGTCGATCTGTGCCATGCGTTCTTTCGTAATATACATGGAGGAATACAGAACGTCGAATCTGCCGCTTTTGAGGCCAGGAATCAGATTCACCCAGCGTGTGTCAATCCAGTTGGGCTTGAGCGAACCATTGAGTTGCGCGAGTTTTTCCATAATCTGTACATCCACCCCTTTGGGCGTACCATTCTCCAGATACTCATAAGGTGGGAATGTCATATCCGAGCCGATGTTAAACACCTGCCCTGTCGCAGCATCATTTTGTGCAGACTTCGCATAGGGTTGATATGCCATCAACGAGATGAACACACCGGCCGTAACCAGCAGCGACATCCTATTGAGCTGAAGAATCGATTTTTTCATAATGAGTCCCGATAAAAATTGCCTGTTAGCTAATAATTGGGGTTGCATCTACGATTCCATTCTTGCGCCGCAAGCATGCAAAAGCAATTTTGAAATTCCTACCTAGAAAACTGGAAAATCCGATTCAGCATATTCTGAAATACATCTAGAATGAAGACTCTTGCCGGAGAAAACGATGCAAAGCGAAACGCGACTTGAGAACCGAACCAACATACCTGACGAAACACAGATCCGAATTGATCTGGCGGCCGCGTTTCGCCTGTTTGCAAAGCTGAACATGCACGAAGCCGTCGCCAATCATCTGAGTGCAGCAGTGAGTGAGGATGGCAGAAAATTCCTGCTTAACCCGAAATGGCAGCATTTTTCAACCATCAAGGCAAGCGAGCTGATTCTGGTTGATGCCGATAATGCCGATAGCCTTGCCCAAGGCAGGATCGATGCGACCGCCTGGGCAATTCACGGACAAATCCATTCCCTGCGACCGGATATTCGTGTCATCATGCACCTGCATCCTGTTTACAGCACGGCAATCAGCTGCCTGGAGAAGCCGGAAATTTCACCCATCGATCAGAATACGGCCAGGTATTTCAACCGTGTTGCCGTCGATAGCCACTACGGCGGCATGGCCGACTCCATGGCCGAAGGACAGCGACTGGCTGGATTACTGGGCAAGGCAACCCGACTGATGATGGGAAATCATGGCATCCTGGTCGCCTCACACAATATCGGTCTTGCATTCGACGACATGTATACCCTGGAGCGGGCCTGCCAAATATTGGTTGCGGCGCGCTCGACCGGGCAACCGTTAAAAGTGCTGGACGACAACGTGGCGGAAAAAACAGCGCAGGATTGGGAAAAGATCGAAGACTTCAGCATGGCCCACTTTGAAGAAATGAAATCGATTCTGGCAAAAGAAGACCCCAGTTTTCTTGACTAAAACCCTGGCAGATAACAGACAAGGCATGAGCCGGTATACATACAGTCGGGGCCCTCCTCGCCCTACCCATATGCGGGCAGGTGCTGCCCGAGGACACGACGCCCCCTTCTTTTGCACGATTCATCAATACGCGAGCCTTCACACTCAGGTAATCAGATTCTGCGGCGTGCCGGCTACAAACGTGTTGATATTGCGATTGACCACTTCGAACATTCTGCCTCGCGCTTCCTGTGTCGCCCAGGCTATATGCGCCGTCACAATGACATTTGTGTTCTTGAGCATCAGGAACGGATGGCTTTTCCCGGGTGGCTCCTGATTTAAGACATCTGTCGCAAAGCCAGCAATGCGACCTTCCTGCAGGGCCTGAACGACATCATCTTCGACTATCAAGCCGCCCCGCCCCACATTTACAAGAAAACTGCCGGGCTTCATTCGACTCAGTACGGTACCCCTGTTTCAATAGATGGAAAACGTCGCCACCCGACATTTCCATTACAACCGCAATATGCTATAAAAATTCGCTACGCTTTCCGGATAAAATTCCGAAAGCGTTCACAATCTGATGCTTGCAACGCTTCTGCGCTGTCGTTCAATACGACATGACCGTTCTCCATGAACACGATGCGATCTGAGACCTTGAAGGCAAAATCCATTTCATGTGTGACGATAATCATGGTCAGCCCTTCCCTGGCCAGTTCTTCCATGACTTTCAACACCTCGCTCACCAGTTCCGGGTCCAGCGCAGAAGTGGGCTCGTCAAACAGCATGATGGACGGCTGCATCGCCAATGCCCGCGCAATCGCGACACGCTGTTGCTGACCGCCCGACAGTTGATGCGGATACTTATTCGCGTGTAGCTTCAACCCCACTTTATCGAGCATCGCCAGCGCGATCACACGATTTTCCATATTTGCATTGCGTCGGTGATACGATGGGGCTAGCAGGACATTTTCCAGAATTGTCTTGTGCGGAAACAGATTAAAGCTCTGGAACACCATTCCCAGATTCACGATATGTGATTTGTATTCTCTGGAAGATTGGGTAATCTGCTGGTCTTTCAGAAACGACTGGCCCAACACATTGATCGTGCCCTTATCCAGATTTTCCAGACCGTTGAGCATGCGAATAAACGTCGTCTTGCCGGACCCGGAAGGGCCGATAATCGAGACAACTTCGCCCCAGCGCACATCCAGATCAATACCCTTGAGTACGTGATGATCGCCATAGGATTTATTAATTCCCTGTGCTTGCAGCGCATACTCTCCCTGCTGATCCGGTGCGATTTTCCTGCGCATGGAAATGGATGCATCCGGCACATTGTTCAACACAGCATCATCTTCTTTCAATAGGCCCGGCTGTCTGCGGGTAATATCAATTCTTTTTTCCAGCCAGCTCAGTACCCAGCCAAATACCGTAACGATCAGCACATAATAAAATGCCACGGCCAGCATTGTTTCCATGACCAGAAAGTTTTGTGTATAGAGTCGCTGGCCAACCAGCAGGATTTCGGTCAGAGAAATCACTGAAACAAGAGAAGTCAGCTTGACTATTGAAACGTATTCATTGACCAGGGACGGCAAGGCAATCCGGAATGCCTGCGGAATAATAATCAGCTTCTGTATTCCGGAATATTTGATTCCCAGTGCCCTGCCCGCCTCTATTTGTCCCTTGTGGACCGAGTTCAGGCCACCACGGTGAATCTCAGCAATATATGCCGCCTCACTCAACGTCAGCGCAATCAACCCCGAGGCAAAGGGCGACGCAAGCAGACTGCTTGAAGCAGGGTAAATTTGTGGCAGGTTGTATACAAAAATCAACAGCACCAGCAACGGCAGGCTTCTGAAAAACCAGATGTATGCTCCACAAGCCGTCGACACAATCCCAATTGTGGATCGCTTACCCAAGGCCAGCATAAACCCAAAAAGAATGCCAAACACCCACGCAAACAGACTCAGCTCAATGACGGTAAGTGTTGCCTGCCAGAAATTCGGGTCCTTCAGCAGGCCGAATGTATATCCCCAATCAAAGTCCATCCAGTTCTCCGGTACAACATGTGTAATTAAGCGCCAGTTAGTTTTATACCCGAGCAGATGGTTTCATGAAATTTATAAATCATGACTCACTCATGCGGAAAAAGTGAATCGGAGATAAAAAAGCATAAGGTAGAAGCCAGCGCGTATAGCACCTGTCATAACGCACCAACATGGGGAGCTACAGTAGGGTCTGAATCAGGCGTGCAAGAAACGCGTCGCATTGGTGCATTTGATCCACGTCTATGAATTCGTCGGGCTTATGCGCTACCGTAATAGACCCGGGACCGCATACCAGGACAGGACATTGCAGTGTCTGCGTAAATAGTCCACCTTCAGTACCAAAAGAAATTTTTCCTACTCCGGTGGCTTCAGGAAGCAGTGAAGTCAGCAATTTGACGGCATCAATGCTCGGCGCGGTCAGCAGGCCTGGATACTGGTTAATCTGCTCGATATGCACCCATTGCGCATAGGTGCCTGACTCAAGACGCTGCACGACCGCCTCGTGGATTTTGCCGACATCGTCCTGCGCGATATTGCGAATTTCATAATCCACAATACATTCGTTCGGCACGATGTTCAGGGCCTTTCCGCCCTGGATTTTGCCGATATGCAGTGTCGAATAGGGAATATCGTAATCGCTGTCACTGACCCCGCTTCGTGAGACCTGATACTGCACCTCGGCAATTGCCTGTGCAAGCGCCACTGCGACATGGATGGCGTTCGTAAACTGCGGTGCGAGCGCCGAGTGACCTTCCTGGCCGCAGCACAATGCCTTGAATACGGCTTTTCCTTTATGTCCGGTAGCTATCTGCATCAGCGTCGGTTCTCCGACAATACAAACCAATGGACTCACCATATAGGACGAAAGCTGGTCCAGGATATCCCGAACGCCGATGCATCCAATTTCTTCATCATAAGACAGACACAAATGTAGCGGACGGTTCAATGTCCTGTCCGCCGCCCTGGCCATGGCAACCATGGCACACGCAATAAAGCCCTTCATGTCGGCAGTACCACGCCCGAAAATCCTGTTGTTCTTTTCAACTGCAACAAAAGGATCAGTTGACCATGCTTGCCCTTGCACCGGGACAACGTCGGTATGACCCGACAGCAGTATCCCCTGCCTGTCAGTTGGTCCGATGCTAGCAAACAGGTTGGCTTTGCTGTTTTCGGCATTAAATTTAAGCGTGACCGCAACACCGTGCTGCTCCAGATAGTGCTTCACATAGGTGATCAGTTCCAGATTGCTTTTATATGACGTCGTATCAAAGCTCACGAGCGTTTTCAGTAGGTCTGCACTGCTATTGTCCGGCATTTACACTTCCTGTTTGACTTTACGATAAGGATCGTAGAAGGTAGAGTCACCCATTCCCGATATATATTGATCAGAAATATAGGCGCGGCAGCGACTGATGAAGGCTTGCGTTACCGTGCTGACCACTGCATTCTTTGCCGTCACCAGCCCCATCCTCATGGGCTGGACATCGCCCGATATCCTGACGCGCACCATGCGTTTGCCGTCAAGCGAATAATTGACTTTCGGCCTGACGTTCAGGATGGTGTATCCAATGTTGTTTGCAACCATGGACCGGATCACGTCGACATTCTTTGACGCATGGATAATTTTCGGGCTCAGTTGCTTTTTGCGAAACATCGAAAGAAAGTATTCATTGCTGTGCGGCAAGTCCAACAGGATCAAAGGTTGTTCGCTCAGTTCATCCAGCGTTACAGCGGACGCATGAGCCAGCGGGTGATCTTCGGCAAACAGTGCATGCGCGGGAAGATTGGCCAGTGGTTCAAAATGTAACTGGCTCTCGTCAATATGCAAATCGTAGGCCAGCGCCACGTCCAGCTGGTTTCTTACCAGCTTATCAAGCAATAATTCCTGATCCTCAACAGACAAATCAATGGTTACCAGTTTATAAAGCTCACTGAAGCCGTGAATGATCTCTGCATAAATCATTGGCGCAAATGCGCTGAAACAGCCCAGTTTCAGCGGCCCTCTAACAGACCCTGAAAAATTTGCCGCCAGCGCATACAGACTGCTGGATTGACCCAGAATTTTCTGGCACTCTTTCATGACCTGTTCCCCAACATTGGTCAGGATCAGGCCCTTTGCATGCTGGCGGATAAAAAGCTGCACCTGCAATTCAGATTCGATATGCGCAATCGCGGCAGAAATGGACGGCGATGAAACATGAATTCGCTCTGAGGCCGTAATAATGCTGGAGCTTTCTGCCGTAGCAACAAAGTACTCCATCTGACGAAGGGAGATGCGGTTTAGCACAATGCGTTAATTCCATCTTTCAATAGAGCGCTTATGGATCTCCAGCTACCCCGTAGCTCGGCGATGCGGTGGGATCCAATGCTCTCAAAATATAATCGTTCACCTGGTCGGCGTAGATTTTCCATACGTTAACGAGTTCTCCTATTGGATCCTTCTCAGACCAGTCAACCCTAAGATCGATGATCGGCCATTCCAGCTTATCGACTACCAGCAAGCCGGCTGAATGTACTTGATCCGCTTCCCCGCCCGCAGCAAGGCCTGCCTGCAGCGCGGCCAACAGTCGTTCTGCCAGTGAACCGGCGGAGGTTGCAAAAGACTGCTGCATGGCTTGCGGCACATGACTGTTGGCAAGCAAATTGCCCGCACACACGGCATCTGTGCCGATGCTGCAGGCATTTACACCCAGGGTTTGCGCGCCGCTATACACAGCAGGCTCTCCTTGCATGTTCAATGCCATTAGCTGTCGATATTCGATGAAATCGGTATTTCTTACCAATTCCCGAACGGCGTCCTCGGCAGAGACGTCATACTGCATCATATCTAGCAATATGCGTGCCAGTTGTGGATCCGTGATGTTCTGAGTGGCCGCGACCCCGACCCCGGCTCTTGCCCGAATACAACGAGCAGCAACGGCTGGAGAAGAAGAACTGACTGCCGCGCCGAACTGTCCGGTTTGCTTGCAGCGAGCGATAATGGAAAAAGTCATAGCGAAACTCCAGTAGTCAGGCTCAGGTGGGGAGAACGGCCGTAGCGTCGATTTCTACCAGCCACTCCGGCCGTGCAAGCGCAGACACCACGATTCCGGTAGACACCGGATAGACCCCTTTCAACCACTTGCCGACCACGCGATAAACAGCCTCCCGGTAGCGGGGATCAATGATATAAATCGTGATCTTGCAAATATCAGCCAATTCACCCCCTGCTTCTTTTAGCAGCATGTTAATGTTGTACATCGCTTGCTCTGCCTGGCCTGCCGCATCCCCCGGACAAACGCTCTCGGATGTGTCCAGATCCTGGCCAATCTGCCCTCTGAGAAAAACCATTTTCCCACTCGCCACAACGACCTGACACAAGTCATTGTCCAGGCTTTGCTCAGGATAGGTTTCTTTGGTATTGAATGGCCTAATTCGATTGTGTTTCATCATCCAGTCCTTATCAGAATTTGGCTTTATTATCCTTGAGCCACGCGAAACCTCAATTTCGATTATCTTTTCCAATACTTCAGTTTTTCCTTAGCAACCGTCCCGAAGCTGAATGCCGAACCTTGCCAAAGATTCGTTTTTCTTGACGCATTTATTTGGCATATATGATTTTCTTTCCATCCTTCTAATCATTAAGCTATGACGCATTAGTGACTGAACAGTGGAAAAAATGATGACAGGCAGCCAGAACAAATTCGATACTATTGTGGTGGGCGCGGGTCAGGCCGGCATCGCCATGAGCGAACATCTGACGAAGATGGGAATCCCCCATTTAATACTGGAAAAAAGCCGTATCGCCGAGGCCTGGAGAAGCCGACGGTGGGATTCGCTGGTAGCCAACGGCCCATGCTGGCATGATCGTTTTCCCGGCATGCCCCTTGATGCCGATCCCGATACCTTTGTCCATCACGATCGTGTTGCCGACTATTTCGAAAAATACGCGACAAGTTTCAATGCCCCCATACGCACGGGCGTGGAAGTGAGTAACGTCGTCCGTCATCCCTCACATGCGGGCTTCATGGTCGAGAGCACAGCTGGCACTTTTGAAGCAAGACGGGTCGTCGTTGCGACCGGTCCGTTTCAGAAAGCCATCATTCCGTCCATCGCCCCAAAACACAGCCCGGTGCATCAGATTCATTCTGATCAGTATAAAAATCCACAACAATTGCCGCAAGGCGCTGTACTTGTCGTTGGATCTGGCTCTTCTGGCGTACAGATTGCAGATGAACTCAATCGCGCCGGTCGCCAGGTCTTTCTGTCAGTCGGCCCCCATGAGCGACCACCACGCCGCTATCGCAACCGCGATAATGTCTGGTGGCTGGGTGTGCTCGGTGGCTGGGACGTAGTTAAAACAGATCATGCTCCACTCAAAGGACTCGCTGTAAGCGGCGCACACGGCGGACAATCAATTGATTTCAAAAAACTGGCTCAACAAGGTATTACTTTGCTGGGCATGACCAGGGAATTTCGTGACAACGAAGTAACCTTTCACAATGATCTTGTCGACACAATCCACCAGGGTGAAACCGCATACCTGAAATTTCTGGACGCAGCTGACGCGTATATTGCACGTAATGGGCTGGATCTGCCGCAAGAACCAGAGGCACGCCAATTATTACCTGACCCCGAATGCATGACTAATCCTGTCATGACACTGGATCTAAATCAGGAAAACATTAACACCATCATCTGGGCATCGGGTTTCGGCCAGGACTATGGCTGGCTACAGGTGGATGCGTTTGACCAACAAGGCAGACCCAGCCACAGACTGGGTGTATCGAAGGAGCCTGGTATTTATTTTCTGGGCCTGCCTTATCTATCAGGCAGAGGCTCAAGCTTCATCTGGGGCGTCTGGCATGATGCAAAGCATATTGCCGACCACATCAGTATCCAACGTCACTATTTAAGATACAAAAGCGAGCCGGATGCTACTCAAAATAATTCTTTTTAGATACGACATGTATTATCCACACAGATCATCTAGATTCAAACTCCATTAACGATGTTCAGTACGCTTGCAGCATCAAGAACTCGATAAAACTCGAATCAGGGGAAGCGTTCGGGGGCGCTTTTCCTTTCCCATGGCATAAAAACGAGTACTAACAAAGTACACACACCTGCACTGATAAACGCGTAATCGTATCGGCCGCCACTGAACACCACATAGGACGCAAAGCACGCGGGTGCAATCATATTGACCAGGTTAACGAGTACGCTCGCACCTGCGGCTGTCTCTGAAACCCATTCCGGAGGCGACCGCCGTGCAATCTCGGCTATTTGCACGCCATTCCAGCTTGCAGCCGTACTGCCCGCCACAAACGCTAGAAGCATTATCGTCCAGACGGGCCAATCAGCATTTGTCAAGCCCATGAATGCCGTTGTCGTGGCCGATAGCACTGCCGTTATCGACAATGTCGCAACGGAAGAGTCAAAATAGTCAGACAGCCAACCCAACATGACGCGGCCCAGCACACCTCCTGTCTGCATCACAGCAAAAACGGCGCCCGCAAGTCCCAGTGAATAACCCATGGCATCAACTAAATAAACCACCGTAAAGGTAAACCAGCAGCTTTGGGCAACGGCAAACAGGCTACCCACAATCGACATCTTGAATAATCCAGGACCACGTGCGAGTGATGCCAGCGGCACCACAAGGTTTCTGAACGATTGCCATGTAGGCAGATGGAGCAGGCCCTGAGATATTCTTTTATTGACGCCATCCAGGGTAGCGCTAAGCGACCAGGTAATCGCTGTCGGAATAAGCACAATAAGCCCGCACGCGAACAGAGCCACACGCCATCCCCACAGGGCGACCAGACTGGGTATGAAAAGACCCGCAACAATGCCGCCGAGCGGCACACCGGCCTGCTTGATGGAAAACATCAAATTGCGTTTGCCGGGAGGCGAGAACCGCAGCAGGATTTCGCTACCTGCGGGATTTGCTACGCCATTGCTGATACCCATGGCAAAGCAGGCAGCCAGGGCCACCCCAATGCTTGGCGACAGGAAAAGCCCCAGACACATCGTGCCCAGCACCAGCGTCAACTGCAATGTACGCATGCCGCCAATCGCTTTGAGCATGGCCGAACCGGCAATCAAAATGGCGAGACTGCCAAAAGAGTTGCTAGCGGTGAAATAGCCGATCGCACTGCCGCTCCAGCCGAATTCTTCGGATACCGCCGGCGTAATAATGGGAATAAGACGAGAAAGAAATGATGATGTAGTTTGGAGGACCAGGATGGCTGCGATCGGCGCAAGCCAGTTCGGTGTTGCGTGTTTCATCGTGTCTCGTCAATGATTCTAATGGATATATGCGCAGCTATCCGCCAGGTCCCAATATGACCATGCTGATATCTGCCAAGTTGCCATCATACGCCAATCTTCAATCTGACATACTATATGCGCCGGTTGAGTCACTGATTCAAGAATCGCTTACAACCGTATATCTCGAATAAAAACTTACCAACAAGCCCTCCAGTCCACTCGAACGGGGGCAGACCGATACTGAAAAAAATGCAAACTCGTCACAATGCCGAACGTATGTTTGATGCGGTTGCACGCAGTGGACCGAGATAGTTTTCGACTGCTTTTTTTTCCGTGATCCCACCTGCGGGAAGACTGACGTTAATCGCTGCAAGTGCCTTGCCATCGAAATCTTTGACCGTAATCGCCAAGCCACAAATTGCCTCATCCAACTCCCGGTCCACCCATGCATATCCATTTTCCCTTACTTTCTGGATCTCATCGCGTAATTTTTTTGGGTCTGTAATCGTGTGATTAGTCAGGCGCTTCAAAGGCGCGTTTTCAAGAAAATCAGTAACGACCACTTCCTCCGACTCAGCCAAAATAGCCCTGCCCATCGAAACGGCATTCGCGGGAAGACGACTTCCGAGCGTAGGACTGGATCTGAGAATTTTATAAGTGGGAACGCGTACCACATACACAATTTCATTTCCGTCAAGGATTGACATGGCGCACGATTGCTGGATGGATTGGGATAACTCCTCGAGTTCCAATTGCGCCTGCCGCCAAAACGGTAAGGAATAAAAATAGGAAAGGCCTAGATTGAGCGCCTTGGGCGTCAGGGCGTAATCACGATCAACCGTGGTCGTATAGCCAAGGTCAGTTAGGGTAAGCAGATACCGCTTTACAACAGACCGGCTCAGCCCGGTATCTTCCGCGATGCCCGCGATATTCATACCCAGCTTACTGCGGCCTAAAGACTCTATTACCTGCAGCCCCCTCGCAAAGGTGCGCACGAAGGACTCGCTTTCAGGATTGGCCATAGTTCATTCTCCAAATTATTGATCTGACGTTGCGCAAATTATTCGGCGTGTACTCGCATTTAGCGACCACACCAATTCCGAATTCAACAGGAAGCTCGTCGCCTGTTCGCTTCGAAGTAAATCGCGCAAAGGTGTATTTATACCATTGACATGTCAATTAAAGCTATCTAGAATAGTTCATGTAGCGGTTATTGATAACCGCTTAGCGGTCATTAAGACATAGGCAGTTTTACTTATTCATTCTCGGAGACATACATGGAATACAAGTACGACACCGATTTCTGGGCGGGAAATACCGCTCGGAAAATCTGGGACGATATCGTCCCCGGTGCACCTCGCGAAACCATTCCCTACACCCTGACACAGGACTCAATCTACAAGTTGTGCAAAGCGACCGGCGATATGAATCCTTTGTATATTGATGAGGAATACGCAAAAACAACCAAATGGGGCGGCATCATCGCGCCACCGTCAATTCACGTTTTGCTCATGTTTTCATGCACCCCCAATGATGACTGGATGCGCAGTCCTGGCACCATCAATGCGGGCCAGTCATGGAGCTACAACGTCCCTGCCCGCCCGGGTGATGTCATTACATTGCAAGCCCGCGCACTGGATAAGTTCATCAAGGGCAATCGTCTGTTTGCCGTTCATGACAACGTCTTCTTCAACCAAAATGACGAAGTGATTTGCTCCGGCCGTGGCTGGACAATCCGCCCAATGTAAGGAATATAGTATGGAACAAAAATTCGACATAAAAGAAGGACTGCAGTTCGAAGGTTCATCCTTTAGCCCGACACGGGAAACGATCTGGGAATTTTGTGAAGCTTCTCTGGATTACAACCCCTTGCACTGGGACGACAAATACATGGAGTCCAATTTTGGCAAGACCAATTTCGGCGGAATCATCATGCACGGCATGTCCAACTTCAGCCTGATCACCAGGATGATGACAGATTGGGCCCTACCTCTTGGTGGAACACATCGCCGTTTGGAAACGCGCTGGAAATCTCCCGTCAAGCCCGGTGACACGATCACACCAACCGGCGTCGTGAAAATGGTCAAAAAAACAGAGAAAGCGAACTGGGTTGTCGTCGCTGTAACCGTGAAGAATCAAGAGGACAAGTTAGTGGCCGAGGGAGAGGCCATGGTGGAATTTCTTGATTCATAAATAAACCAAGGGCTACCCGTCATGGCGGCCCTATTCCTATCTGGAGACAAATCATGAGAAGTATTGTTAACGCAGTAATCGGATGCGCAGCCGTGTTAGCGTGCACAACGGCTCTAGCAGCAGACTTTCCAAAGAGAGCAGTAACGATCGTGGTGCCGTTTCCAGCAGGAGGCACCACCGATGTACTCGCCAGACACCTGGGAAAGGCATTAGCCGAGCGCTGGCAGCAACCCGTAGTCATCGAAAACAAAGGTGGCGCGAGCGGTACAATCGGCTCAGCCGATGTAGCCCGCAGCAAGCCTGATGGTTATCGGATGCTGGTAACCGCAACCCATCACCTGATCAATCCGACGCTGTTGAAAGAAACGATTCCTTACGACACCAAGTCTGCGTTCACCAACGTGGCTCTTGTCGCGACCGTCCCCAACGTGCTGGTCGTCAATAAGAACTTTGAGGCAAAAACGGTTCAGGAGTTGGTCGATTTAGCCAAAAAAGATCCAGGGAAAATTAACTTCGGCTCTGCTGGCGTGGGCGGTGCCAACCATCTCTCGGGCGAGCTTTTTGCACATATGGCGGGCATTAAGCTGACTCATATCCCCTATCGTGGTGCAGCACCTTCGTTAAATGATCTGTTGGCAGGCCAAATTCCCATGATGTTCGATTCTGTTCCGGGCGTCCTGGCCCACATTCAATCCGGATCCCTGCGAGCACTGGGCGTAACGACAAAAGAAAGAGTCGCCCAACTGCCAGAAGTGCCCACGATTGCAGAATCTGGCATCAAAAATTTCGAGGCTACTTCTATCTTTGGTTTATATGGGCCAAAAGACATGCCCCGCCCGGTACTTGAAAAAATCTCAACAGATGTAAACCTCGTGCTTCAGTCATCCGCCATCAAGGAGCAATTTGCCACGCTCGGAGCGACTCCCGGCAATATGCCGCAGTCCGAATTCAATGCTTATGTCAATAAGGAAATCGACAAATGGGCCGAAGTGATCAAACAGGCAAATATCAGCCTTCCAAAATAGCGCCAATACCAGATTAACAGGATCAAGCTTCATGTTGGAAAACTTACTCAACCGGTTGCCGGGCGGCAACAGCGACAAGGCATTATCGAATATTCGCGTGCTGGATCTCACCCGTATCCTCGCGGGCCCATGGTGCACACAGAATCTGGCAGACCTTGGAGCAGAAGTTATCAAAATCGAAAAGCCAGGGAATGGCGACGACACACGTGCTTGGGGTCCACCGTGGCTGCCCGGACAGCAAGCAGAAGCGTCAGCCGACTCATCGTACTATTCCGCGGCCAATCGAGGCAAGCAGTCCGTCACCATTGATATCACCACTGCCGAGGGACAGTCACTGATTAAAGGACTGGCTAAAGAAAGTGATGTGTTTATTGAAAATTTCAAGGTAGGAAATTTGAGGAAGTATGGACTCGACTACGAATCCATACGCAAGGAAAATCCCAACATTATCTATTGCTCTATCACTGGATTCGGTCAGGAGGGTCCGTACTCGCACAGACCCGGATATGATTTCGTTTTTCAGGGAATGGGCGGGATGATGAGCGTGACCGGTGAAAAGGATGGTCTTGCCGGCGGAGGGCCCCAAAAAGTCGGCATTGCGCTGGCGGACATTATGACCGGCATGTATTCCACGATCGCGATCCTCGCTGCAATCAATCATCGCAGTAAATCGGGTCAGGGCCAATACATCGACATGTCACTGCTCGATTGTATCGTGGCATTGGGCAGCAATCAGATCACGGGCTATTTTGCAAGTGGTCAGGTGCCTGCGAGAATGGGCAATGCCCATATGAGTCTGGTTCCCTACGGTGTATATCCAACGCTGGATGGTCATATCATCATCGCCATCGGCAACGACGAACAGTGGCAGAGGTACTGCTCAGTCATTGAACGCCCTGATCTTGCTGCCGAAGAAGACTTTGCGAAAGTGACCGGGCGCATTGTCAACAGAGAAAGGCTTGACGTTTCTCTGAATGAAACAATGCGGAAACGCTGTTCAGTCGACTGGCTGACAGCGTTGGAGCAGAACGGTGTTCCCTGCGGCCCCATCAATAACTATGAGCAGGTTTTTCAGAATGAACAAGTTATTCATCGAAAACTGCGAGTTGATTTCGAACGCCAGGACGGCGCCCGCATCAGCGCCGCTGCCTCTCCCTTGCGTTTAACCGGCACCCCTCCATCGTACGATCTGCCTCCGCCTGTGATAGGTCAACACACCGATGAAGTGCTGAGACGGGTTCTGAATTTAGATGAGCACGCACTATCAGAACTGCATAAGACATCCGTGATTTGAGCTGATCTCCAGAGATAGCTGTACTTCGATAAAAGAGAATTGAAATGAAAAATTTGATGCAAGACGCATTCATCTGCGATGCGATTCGTACACCGTTTGGCCGTTACGGCGGTGCTCTCTCGACCATACGAACAGACGATCTGGCCGCCCTGCCCATATCGACATTGATCAAAAGAAATGAAAAAGTCGATTGGTCTGAGGTTGACGATGTTATATTCGGTTGCGCCAATCAGGCGGGCGAAGACAATCGAAACGTTGCCCGCATGGCTACGCTATTGGCAGGTCTTCCAATTGAAGTACCGGCTTCGACATTGAATCGGCTATGCGCTTCCGGCCTGGATGCGATTGGCACGGCAGCACGGGCGATCAAAAGTGGAGATGCACAGTTGATGATCGCAGGTGGCGTCGAGAGCATGTCCCGATCACCCTATGTGGTAGGCAAGGCGCTTTCCGCATTTTCCCGCCAGCAACAAATGTTCGACACGACATTGGGGTGGAGATTTGTGAACCCGCTAATGAAACAGAATTTTGGCATCGACTCCATGCCAGAGACTGCTGAAAATATCGCCAGCCAATTTTCAATTTCCCGTTTGGATCAGGACGCCTTTGCGTTCCGTAGTCAGCAACGTGCCGTTCAAGCGATTGCTGCAGGGGTATTTGATAACGAAATTATGCCTGTAGAAATTGCCAATAAAAAAGGCGACATCTCCATTGTCGACCGGGATGAACACCCCCGTGACACATCGATGGCCAAACTGGCTCAACTCAAACCAATCGTAAAAAAGGACGGCACCGTCACGGCAGGAAATGCGTCCGGCGTGAATGATGGCGCTTGTGCAGTACTCATTGCCTCAGAAAGCGCGGCAAACAAACACGGGCTTGAACCTCGAGCACGTATTATCGGCATGGCAGTGGCGGGCGTTGAGCCCAGAATTATGGGTTTTGGCCCTGCCCCTGCGGTACGCAAAGTGCTGACCCTGACCGGTCTCAAGATTTCCGATATGGACGTCATTGAACTCAATGAGGCGTTTGCAGCCCAGGCGCTGGCAGTGACTCGCGACCTGGGTCTTCCTGATGATGCGGCACATGTCAATGCAAATGGCGGCGCAATCGCATTGGGACACCCGTTAGGCGCATCGGGTGCCCGCCTGGCCATGACTGCAGTCAGCCAGTTGCACAGAACGGGCGGACGCTATGCCCTTTGCACAATGTGCATCGGTGTGGGACAAGGCATCGCTTTAATACTGGAACGGGTTTGACCTGGGCGAGCGAACACGGAGCGAATCATGATAAATAAAGTTTGCGGGAGTGCACTTGAATCCATGCGCGACATACCCGATGGCGCCACGATGTTGGTGGGAGGATTCAGCGGAGCCGGCGTACCGGAAGCCCTTATCAGCGCGTTGCTCGAGCACGGGGCGACTGATCTGACTGTGGTGCATAACAATGCCGGAAACGCCGAGCAAGGGGTGGCCAGACTCCTGGCTGCGGGCCGTGTCAGGAAGGTGATCTGCTCCTTCCCGCGTTCCTGGGAATCCCATATATTCGAAAACCTGTACCGGGCCGGAAAAGTCGAACTCGAATGCGTGCCACAGGGCACCCTGGCTGAGCGGCTCCGTGCAGGCGGATCAGGGCTTGGCGGAATATTTACGCCTGCCGGCTACGGAACAGAACTCGCGCAGGGTAAGGAAACCCGCATGATAGGAAATACAGGCTATGTTTTTGAGCATGCGCTACGGGGCGATTTTTCGCTGGTCAAAGCGCATCGCGCGGATCGCTGGGGCAATCTTCAATACAGAATGACAGCACGCAATTTCGGACCTGTGATGTGCATGGCTGCCAAAACGACGATCGTCGAAGTTGACGAAGTCGTTCCCTTGGGCATGCTGGATCCCGAAAGCATTGTGACATCCGGCGGTTTCGTACAAAAAGTCATCAACCTGAAAAAGGAGTTGCAATGAACGACTGGCAACCTGTTTCAAGAGAACACATAGCACGACGCGTAGCGCTCGACGTTTTTCCGGGCGCCCTGGTCAATCTTGGCATCGGTATGCCCGAGCGGGTTGGAAATTACTTTGCCAGCACAGATGAAATAATCGTCCATACTGAAAACGGCATTGTCGGCTCAGGCCCGATTGTTGAGGGAAGCCTGCAGGACTTCGACCTGATCAATGCAGGCCGCAAAACGGTCGGTCTGCTGCCGGGCGGTCATTTCGTGGATCACGTGGATTCATTTGCACTGGTTCGCGGCGGACACCTGGATATTACGATCCTGGGGGCCTTTCAGGTATCATCATCAGGTGACTTGGCCAACTGGTCGACAGGGGAAGCAGCGACATTGCCCTCGCCCGGCGGAGCAATGGATCTGGTGGTCGGCGCCACAGAGGTGTTCGTGATGATGAATCTTTTCGGAAAAAACAAGGAAGCCCGACTGGTAAAGCAATGCACACTTCCCTTAACAGGCGCCCAGGTAGTCAAGCGCCTTTACACAGACTTTGCCGTGTTCGACCTTTCAGAAACCACCCCTATTGTGTCAGACTTGGCGCCTGGTGTGACGTTGAACGAACTCTCCAGGCGACTGAATATGCGTCTACAGCCTTCACCAAAGGGAATAGGTACCTATTGTTGAGCCGATACAGAATAGCAGCGCGCCGTCGCGACTAACGTGCGGTTGCACGCAATTGAGAAGCAGTCAGCCTCAGTAACGGTAAAAACCGCTCCACCGCGGTCTGTTCCGTGTATTCTCCAGCCAAAAGGCTGACATTCAGGGCGGCGATAATTTTTCCATCCTGACTGCGAACCGGTACTGCCAACCCGCAAATGGCGTCGTCATATTCTCTATCTCCCCACGCGTAACCTTTTTCTCTGATAGTCCTGATCACATCAAAAAAGGCGTCCTTATCGGTTACCGTTCGTTGCGTCAGTTTTCTCATATCGACACCATCAAGAAAACCCGACAGTTTTTCGTCAGAAAAATCGGCAAGCATAACGCGCCCCATTGAAACAGCATAGGCAGGTAACCGACTGCCTATGCCGGGACTCATCGACAGGATACGCTTGGTATGGAAGCGCTGTATGTAGACGATGTCTTCCTTATCTAATACCGAAATGGCGCATGACTGTTGCACCTCAGTTCCTAACGCTTCAAGCGCAATTTGCGACTGCTGCCAAAAAGGAAGGGTATACAAGTACGCCATGCCAAGTCGGAGCACACTCGGTGTCAGCCAATAAGAACTTCCTTCCGTCTGCACGAAGCCCAATTCAATTAATGTCATTAACAATCGACGAACCACAGTTCTCGGTAGCTGAGCCGCCTCACTGATTTGGGCGATATTACTTCGCACCGATAGCCGCCCCATTGATTCGATAACGCCCAGGCCACGGGCGAAGGTTCTTACAAAACCATCATTTTCAGAATTCGACATTATTCTCACTTGGTCTTTTTTGTCCGCTAAACGGCCGATAACATCCGTAGCGCGGATTTTATCATCCTTTTCTTTTTAAGCCGAATACTATTGACTTGGATCTCTATAAGAGGATAATAAACGTATAGCGGTTATTACTATCCTCTAGGCGGATATTAATAAAAGAAATAATCCACTCATAAATTTCAGGAGATAACCGTATGAATTTAAAACCACACCACTCTTTCTTATCTATTCAGTCCGCTCGGCCGATCGGTTTCAAAAGCCGCAATAGGCTACGAGTTTTACTAAGTGCTGCGCTCATTGCTTTTACCGTCAGTATGCCAATAAGTGGTTACACAGCCACCTTTCCCGATAAAGCGGTGAATGTCATGATGCCCTGGGCAGATGGCTTTCCCGCGAATTCAGCAAGACTGTACGCGGACGAATTGGGCCATGCTTATGGGCAACCCTTTGTTGTTCAACCGCGCCCGGGCGCCGGTGGTGAAGTGGCTGCCAAGCACGTCATGTCCGCTACTGCGGACGGATACACGTTACTGGTGACGGGATCATCAATCACAATTCGCGGCGCCACAAACGAAAAGAATGCTGACGGCGAACGCGATCTGCAACCTATCGCCCAAATAACGACAAGCCCCTACGTCCTAGTTGCGCCAAGCGGGAGATTTAAATCATTCGCATCTTTTATTGACGCTGCCAAAACCTCGCCGGGAGAACTCAACTTCGCCTCTGCAGGCATAGGGACGGGCATGCACTATTTGGGAGAAATGATTAACGTGAGTGCAGGGGTTAAAACCGTACACGTTCCTTATCCGACTGGTTCCAGGCAATTGCAGGCGGTTCTGGCTGGCGACGTTGATATTGCAATTATTTCTCTTGTCACCGCCTTACCTCAGATTCGGGCGGGAAAACTGGATGCATTAGCAGTCAGTTCGACGGAACGCAGCAAAGTCGCTTCAGAGATCCCGACATTGGTCGAATCCGGTCTGAAGGATATTCCTTCTGTAGGAGCATGGATCGCAATTTTTGGCCCTAAAGGGATGAACCCTGCCATTGTTGATGATCTATCCAGAAAAATTGCTGTCATTGCCAAAGATCCCAAAACGATTGAACGGGTTACTTCATGGGGCGCTGAAATACCGGACACCATCAAGTCTCATTTGAAAAACGTCATTCAAGAACAAAATTATTTTTGGAAAAAGCTCGTAGAAGAACAAAACCTTCCTGTGGGCAGCTGAAAAATTTGATATCAAGGGTAAAGAAATGGAACACAAACTATCCTCATTAACGAGCGCGATCGTGCAACCCGAAACGCTTATTTCACAACCGCAACAGAACAGACTGTTTATTGACGTACGACTGGGCAAGCCAGAAGACGAGTTCAAAAGCTACCGGGAACAGCATATATTCTCCGCCGTCCATGCACAAATACGGGACGTCTTCGCATCCCCTCCTTCGCCTGTTTCCGGTAATTTGCCGCTGCCCACGCTAGAGGCGCTCGAGAAACAATTACAGCACTGGCAGGTGGACAACGATACGGAGATTATCGTATACGGCCCCTCTCTGGCACTTGCCGCACGAGGTTGGTGGGTATTGCGTTGGGCTGGACTGAATAATGTCAAAGTCCTCGACGGCGGACTGAAAGCATGGGTCGACCAGGGTGGCCCGGTTGCGCAGGGAGTGTATGAACCGTCGAAACGTCATACGCCGTCCGTGTTGACCCTTAGACCGGACTGCATGCCCTCTATTTCTGTTGACGACATGGTGGTTCTAACAGGTGACAGTGTACTGATCGATGCGAGAGACGAAGCATCATACTATTCAGGTCGCATTCCGCGGGCGGCTAATCTGCCGGCATCCGAGCAGTGGACGCCCGCTGGAAAATTACGCACCGTAGAAGAGATTCGGCACTTGTACCGCAGCGTCGGTGTTGACGAAAAGACAGATATCGTTGTGTATTGCGGTGGTGGCGTTTTGTCCGCTCTGGAAGTACTGACATTGCAGGCACTGGGCATTCCAGCCCGGCTTTATGTCGGATCATGGTCGGAATGGAACAAAAAACCTGAGCGCATGGCGATGAGTGATGTAGAAGGAGAGCAAGCATGAATAACACGCAAATTAAAAAACCACTTGTCAATAAAGACGTCATTATTTGCGGAGGGGGGCCTGTAGGCCTGGCGATGGCATTTTTGCTGGGAAAAGAAGGCTTGTCTGTTTCACTGTTTGAACGACGCCCAAGCACGACAACATTGCCTAAAGGTCAGTACCTTCATGCTTCCACAGGTGAACTTTTCCGTCAATGGGGCGTGTGGGATCTGCTAAAGGACGCGGGTTGGGAAACGGAAAAGTCAAATGGCCAGGGCTTTTACGTCACTGTCGCTGACGGACCTGTTGCGGAAATCAAAGCAACCTTTGAACCTCATGCTGCTTACGTGAAAAAATGGGAAAAGTATAGCCCCGCGTTCCCACGCAAGGTTCCCGCCTCTGAATATGAATCCGCCCTGCGTCACCAGGCATCACAATGGCCCAAGGTTTCGTTGAACTTCAATTCGCGTGTGATTGATGTTAACCAAGATTCGGAACAGGTCACGGTTACCGTACAAAATACCGAGAATGCGCACTGCCAGGAGTATAAAGCGTCATATCTGGTCGCATGCGATGGGGCGCATAGCTTCATACGCAGTCGCCTGGGAACCGGTCAGGATCATGGCCCTACATTTGGGAATCAGATTCTCGTTGAGTTTAGAGCGGATTTGGACGATACCTTGGGTAAGGACGGCTTTTTTCACTCCTTTGTCCTGCCGCCGAAATACGCCGGCTGGTTCGGAAGCAAACATCCCACCACAGGTCTCTGGCGCTACAGTTTCCGCCATGACGAAGACGTATTGCCTCCCGAATCAGTGATGCTTGAACGCATTCGCGGCGCCCTGGGCATGTGGAATTTACCGATAGAAATTGTTGATTTATTCCGCTTTGATTACAGTACGGGCTTGCTTCGACGCTGGCGAGAAGGCAATGTTTTGTTCGCCGGCGATGCTGCGCACTGGCATTCGCCATGGGGAGGATTCGGTATGAACTCCGGCATACAAGACGCAAACAACCTCGCATGGAAGCTCGGGCTGGTTATCAAAGGTGCGGCGTCACACCAGTTGCTTGATACTTATCAGATTGAACGTGAATCCAAAGCTCGAATTACTGTGAAGTCGGCAACGTATAATTCGTTGCATTATCAGGCGATTGCCGAAGCAGTTCGAGTCGGTGAAGGTCAGTACTTTTCGCAAGGAACCATTTCACCTGAAGCCAGGGTATTTCTGGAACAGCGAACAGAGCCGCATGGAGTCAATTCAGTACTACATACCGGCTATCAGCTGGGTACGGTGTATCGAAAAGGTGCGATTATTGCCTCTGATAGACAGGCACCCACTCCCGAATTAGGTAACTATGTTGAAACGATTGTGCCAGGCGTGCGTGCACCTCATGCCTGGCTAAAAGCTGCGGATGGCACACGAACATCGACGATCGACCTGTGGGGTACGGGTTTCGTGCTGATTGGGTACCGGTGCGAAGAAAAATGGCGTGAAGCCACAGCGAAAGCCGCTCGTAAATTTGGAATCACAATGCGTTTTGTGAATGTCGATGAAAAAGCAGACTATGCGCCAGAGGACGATAAATTTGAAAAATTGTATGGTGAAACTGCAGGCGTACCGGTTTTAATCCGTCCAGACGGGTTTATCGCGGCTCAGTTGTATGTTGAGCCTGAGACAGACGCTCAAACAAGACTTGAGCAGGTTATGGCTGAACTCATGCATCCTTCTGCTGCCGTCGTGACGAATAAACTCGAAACGGAAGAGCTTATGTAAGCATATCGACAATAGTAAATCATGAGTTGTCAGAAATGACGGCTCGTGAACTCGGTACGGCATCTATTGACAGGTGCCACACCGGCCCAAGGCATCATACTTCACAGGCTACCTTCTATAAATGCTCCAGATTCAGAATAGGTTATTGAGTACGGATTGCTTCGAATTCTTTGTCGTGCATGACCTGGACTACTGAACGACCGGCGCGTACCGCCGCAACCATGGCGTCCTGTCGCCGGACGATACGCTCACCCAGATCAATGACATCCGAAATTTGAGCTGCCGGAACAAAGACCGTTCCGCAACGATCCGCGATCACATAATCGCCTTCATGCACAGTTACGCCATCGACTTTAACAGGAGTTCCCGAATTGACTTGAACAATCCGGTTACGCGCGCTGATCATCGTAACGCCACGACCGTACACAGGGTATCCTATCGATTCACTACCCTCTATATCCCGGCTTACGCCGTCAATGATGGATCCGCGAATTTTTTTTTCTTTTGCCGCGTTCGCCAAAATATCGCCCCAGCAGGAAATACCATCTACACCTCCGGCAATAACCAGAATTCGATCATCTTCGTTGATGGCATCGATAACGGGTGAGATCAGGTGAACAGTAGGCTTCGCATTGGTCTTGGGACCCAGTTCGATCGTGCTTGCGCGGCCTGCGATTTTGGGACAATGCCATAGAGGACGTAATCCATAGGTCGCGCCTGCAATACCAAGAAAATCGAGTGCATCGGAAACGGTATTGGTATCAAGTGAGGCCAACCGTTCAAGTAGCGTGTTTTCAGTCATATATCAATTCCTGTTGTATATTGGGTGGGTTAAGAAGCGTTACTCTACACGTGCACCTGACAGCTTTACGAGCTTACCCCACTTCCCGATTTCCTGATGCACAAGATCTTTAAATTCTGCAGGCGTGTTTCCTGACGGGGTGGACCCCTGCTCGGCCAGAATCTTGAGCACGGTTTCGTCGTTAAGGACAGTTTGAATGGCTGTGTTCAGCTTGGTCACGATCTGAGCTGACGTTCCTGCTGGTGCGAACACGCCATTCCAGAGTGTCACTTCGAACCCAGGCAACGTCTCATTTACCGCCGGAAGCTCCGGCATGCGCTTAGAACGCTCGTTCGTCGTGACCGCAAGAGCGCGCAGCTTCCCACTCTCGATATAAGGCAAAACCTCTACCATCGGTGAGAATACGGCCTGAACCTGGCCACCCATCAAATCCGTATTGGCGGGAGCTCCTCCCTTATAAGGAACGTGCAGCATGTCTCCTTTTGCCATGCTATTGAACAATGCCCCCGATAAATGAGAGGCCGTACCATTGCCTGCAGAACCGTAGTTGACTGGCGACTTTTTGTCATGCACATAATTTGCGAATTCTGTTAATGTCTTTGCCGGAATATCCTTATTAATGGTCAAGACGTTCGGAATCCTTGTCACCTCGGAAACAGGAACAAGATCCTTGAGCAAATCAAAACCCATATCTTTATAAAGTGTGACATTGGTGGTGATCGTACTCGTGGCCATCAGCAACGTATACCCATCCGGCCTGGCCCTTGCGACCAGTGCCGAACCAATATTGCCACCTGCGCCAGGCCGGTTCTCGACGATAATTTGCTGGCCGAGTTCTTTGCCAAGTTTTTCTGCCAAAAGACGCGCTGTACTATCGGTACTACCGCCTGCGGCAAGGGGTACGACCAGCGTAATCGGCTTTTCAGCCGGCCACTCAGCTGCACTTGTTGTGGCACTCGATAGTGCAAGGCCAAGCGAAACGATCGTTCGGAACAAAGTGCTTCGATTCATAGTTGTCTCCTGATTATGTTGATAACGCCAGAACGAAGTGCGAGCGCGACCCTTCCTGGCGGAGTGCTCCGTTATAAATATTTCTGGTAGAAGGTCCTGCGCAAAAACAGCGCAGTAGACTAACGAACCGCTTATGAGAAGAGAACTGTCCGGTCACTTCCCTCTTTCATATGAAACGGCATCGTTCTATTGCGTTCGTGTGATTGACACAGTCCCGGCATCAGCATCCAGCTCAATAAAGTCGTCGTTTAAAATCGCGAGTGTCGGGTCCTGCTCGAATCCGGAAACGACCGGGATGTTGCCGATAATGGCACCAATGGTGGTAATCGCTTCGGGAGTCGTCTGTATAAATGCCACCGGTGCCGTCCCTCGCGAGACCATGTCATAGATTTTGTACGACCCTCCGGTGGAGCCTTTTCCTGTCGAGAACACCAGGACTTTACCGGATATGTTCTGCCCCTCCAGCTCATGGCCGGGTTCGGTCACAATCCCCGTCATGTTGTCTACGCCGCCATTGAAGCTGATGGCTTCACGGGTCACGATGGCCTGGCCTGACGCTTTTCCTTTGACGATCTTGCGCCCGGCAAGGATGAAATGGTCTGCGGTCATGATTATCTCCATACCCCATCGAGCGCTGCCTGCATAACGCGGTCAAGATTGCCGTAATGCGTTGGCAAGCCAAACTGGCCCGGTGCATAGAATGCCATCTTGGCCGAATTGGTAGTCAGGGTCTTGAATCCTTTATTGGGAGCAATCACACGGCTTCGGGCCAGAAAAGGACAGGTCTCGCGAACAATAACGCCGCCCGCATCTTCAATGGTTTTGATATACCCCATCCGTTCTGCCATGGCATACATAGCGCCTGCTGTCGTCACCCACAAGGTGATATCCCGATGTATTTTTTTCCCTTCAAGTGCCTGCGCAACTTCGCGGATTTCCTGTACCGAGGCATTCGGACACCCGATTTGAATCCAGTCCACATGATCAGTTGCTTCTTTGTTCAGAAAAGCCTCCACTTTCTGCTTTTCTGCCAGATCGAATACAAATACCTGTTCCGGTTCCTTTCTGCCGAAAGCGGCTTCCAGCGTAGGCGCCTCGGGGGTTACGCCGACGGCATGAAACATACTGACTGCGCCAGAAGAAGCCAGCGCTGCGCTCAATGCCTTTACCTGTTCCAGCGTCGGGCTGGCCGGCAGACCGGTAAAGACGGGTGTATCCTGACCGGCAATCTTTCCGGCAAAGCAGCCGAGCGTGCCATAGTCAGTCATGTCGTTAAGCGGTGTCTCTACTTTGATCAGGAATTTGCCATAGCGATTTTCAGTCAGATGAAAGCCATACTCCGGCGTGCGACCTGTCAGCGCAGAAGCCAAACCACTAGGTCCCCCTTCCCTGTTTGTTCTGGCGCCGCATACCGAATTGGCATAAACAACAGCCGAAGACTCACCCCAGACCATATGCTCCCCAAAACGCGGGGTATTGCCAACCAGATAAGGAATACAGGTATTACAGGTATTTGCGCCCATGCCGGCGTACGCATCGGTCAGCCGGGTTTGTAGAACACTGTCTGATTCGGGAATCCCGATCTTCTTCCACTGAGTCGGATCCACTGCCGTGGGATTGGTCGTGACGTTCGTCACAAAGGTGCCACCCTGCGTACGAATGTCCTCGACAAACCGCGTCCCTGCCTCTTCGGCCACGAGTACCGATGAGCCTGCCATATGGACGTTGTTGATCGGTACCAGGCGTTTGGCACCAAAACTCTCGCCCAGTGCCACCAGAATTTCCATCGCTTTTTTCACGGCATCGCCTTGATCGCCGTTGAGCATTCCGGTCTCTTCGTCTGTTAAAAACATATGCAATTTTTCCATATAAGGTATTGGTTTCAGCGCACTGCTTGAGGGGAGACAACACAATGGTCAGTCAAATCACCCATAAACAGACGCCTGCACCTCAACGACTTGCCCACACGCAATCGCCCGGGTCTGGTCGACTGGTGGTGCACGAATGGATAAATTTTGCTATTTTCAATAGAAAAATAAAAGCGATAAATTGGAATGCTGATATATTCCTATTTGAGATTTATATGACATGAGGAACGCTCGAGAATGGTGACATTCAAACAACTGGAAGCAATATTCTGGGTAGTACAGCTTGGTGGATTTTCTCAAGCTGCCAACAAGCTGCACACGACGCAATCGGCGGTGTCCAAACGCGTACAAGAATTAGAGGCACTGTTTGAGACGCCTTTATTTGACCGCAGTCTGCGGGCGGCCAGATTGACAGAAAAAGGCGAAGAAATGTACCTGCTCGCCAAGCGGCTACTCGAACAACGGGACGCTGCGATGGAACAGTTTCAACACCCGGAAGTGGTGGAGCGCCACATTCGGATCGGAGTGACTGAACTGACGGCCATGACCTGGCTACCCCGTCTGATCAGCGCAATCCAGACGAAATATCCCAAAGTAATCCTGGAGCCTCATGTCGACGCCAGTGCAATGTTAAGGGACAAGCTACTGGCTGACGAGATTGATTTGGTCATCATGCCGGAGCTATTTAGCGATGCACGTTTTTTTTCCAAACCAGTGGGTAATGCTGAACATACCTGGATGTGCAAGCCCGGCATCGTAAAACGACGGCGCAAGCTGCATATACAGGAGCTGGCCAAACATCGTCTGCTGATTCAGGACAATCGTTCAGGAACCGGCCTGCTTTATGATCGCTGGTTGCGGACAGTAGGCGTACAGACGCATAACACACTGATCAGCAGCAGCCTGGTTGCGCTTATCGGCCTCACCGTCTCCGGTATGGGGGTCAGCTACTTGCCCCGCAAATGCCTTGCGCCCATGATCGAATCGGGCGCACTGGAAACGCTATCGGTCACGCCCGCGCTGCCACTTACGACCTACGCAGCCATCAGTAAAGTGGACCGGGCCAGCAACCTGATTTCATCCATATCAGAGCTGGCCCAGGCGCATTGTGATTTCGGGAAAATATTCCAGACTTGATTACTTGTTAAATCTCGAAATGATGCAATAATGAACTTCAATCGAGGCGAATGTTATTTTCTTGAATAATTTCCTTCCATCGAATCGTCTCTTTTTCTTGGAACGTTTTGAATCTTTCGCCCGTATAGGAAAGTAGTACGCCACCTAATGCCTTGACCCTGTTGATGACTTCGGGATCTCTCAAGGCCTCGGACATTGCCTGTTCCAGTTTATGAACGACGTTCTCGGGCGTTCCTGCTGGTGCATATAGACCAAACCAGCCATTTGCTTCAAAATCAGGAATGCCACTTTCCGAAACGGTAGGTACCTCGGGTATCAAAGCCGAACGCTTGCTGCCTGTGACAGCAAGTGGCTTTAACTTGCCACCCTGTATCATCGGCAAAAGCGTATTAATATCGCCCGACATAAATTGCACGGTACCACCGGCAACGTCATTCATTGCAGGTGCAGCGCCCTTATACGGGATATGAACCATATCAAGGTGAGCTTTGCTTTTTAACATCTCGCCCACCAGGTGATTGGTACTGCCAGTACCCGTTGAGGCAAAATTCACCACGCCGGGCTTTGCTTTTGCGATTTGAATAAGTTCCTGAATATTGTTCGCCGCAAATTCGTTATTTGCCACCAGTAGAAACGGAACTGATGCAATCATAGAAACTGGAGTCAAATCGCGTACTGGATTGTATGGCAGTTTTTTGTCCAAACTGGGATTGATTGAGATCGTACCGTTGCTGCCCAACAAGAGCGTATAGCCATCTGGTTTGGCACGAACAACATGTAATGTTCCCAATGCTCCTGTTGCGCCAGGGCGATTTTCTACGATAACTGGTTGACCAAGGCTCTTGGCCATTGCCTGAGCAACCGCACGACCAATACTGTCTGTGCCGCCGCCACCAGGAAACGGTACAACCAGGGTAATTGGCGCTGACGGGTATTCTTTTGCATTTACAGCTTCAGGCATCAATGTTAACAGTACACAAAAAGCAGTCAACGCCAGGCGTAAAGAATATATTAGTGCTCTCAACTGGATCTCCTTATTAGATATTATTGTTATTCAAGCACCGACGCCCGGCGCTTGAATTTCTTAGTCGTACCGTTTACGGAATAATGGCCGCAATTCTGATATTGGTGCTTTAGACTTGATCAGGTCGCGCATATTATCTTCTGCGTTACCGATACTTTCTGCTTCGTCGATGAGTTTTTCTATAAGTTCCTCAGGAACAACGCAAATACCCGAGTCATCGGCAACAATCAAGTCACCTGGATACACGACAACATCATGTATCCGCACTGGCCCATTGATTTCCATTGCCTCCATTCGGAATTTTCCAGTGATAGGTGTAACGCCGGCAGCCCATACGGGATAATCGATTTCACGGATAGCAGGCAAATCCCGGACCGCACCGTTAACGATTGAACCGGCAAATCCATGCGTTTTAGCAACCAAAGCAGATTGACCGCCCATATTAGACACATTCAAATTACCCGCAAAGTCTGCCACCAATACGTCACCAGGCTCGGATAAATAATAAATTTCACGTGTGGACATTTTGATCGGTTCTTTATCGATATAACCCTGGGTCGATGTCTTGCGCTCCGGAATTGATCGCAACGTAACAGCGTTACCCACGATCTTCTTGCCCTCCACCAAAGGACGTATATGCGAAGCAGCCACTACACCGAAAATGCCAAAGCCATCCAATAGATCTGACACGGTCGTTGTCATATCCGGCAGATTCAGATATCGATCGATAATTGCCTTCGAGGTGCGGGCAAATTTAATTTTGCTAATGCGATCTGCAGGTACTTGTCCCCAGATTCGCCCTTGGCTTTTGTATTCTTCGTAGTCCTTCATCACTTCTGCGTTGCTCATGATACGATCCATTTGTTGTGAAAAATCCTATATTATCGGAATTAATATATTTTCAATATACGGGATAATACTTATTATCATAATTAAGCCAGCCAAACTTCCGTCCTGCAAAAGAGTATGAGATGATTAGCGCAATTGAAATAACTTCCCAAAATCTATGCCCAGCAGCAAAAAAAAGCCTCAGTCCCAATTGAAAGAATCCGTTATTTCCGAAAATCAGCATTCATCCGCGGGCAATACCCGGAGTTCGGTCGCCCGTATGCTTGATATCTTGGATTTATTTACTCCAACCACGACGAAAGTGCAGGTGGATGAAGTAGGTCAACTGCTTGGGGTCGGACGGTCAACGTCCTACAGGTACTTCCAGGAGCTTTGTGACAGTGGTTTGTTGGTACAACAAGGAAAAGGGTGGTATACGCTGGGATCGCGGGTCATTGAACTTGAACAGCTATTGCAGCTTTCTGACCCATTATTGAATGCAGGCAAGACAGTCATGGCAGATATGATGGATATTTGTCAAAACCGAACATTGCTCCTTTGCACCTTGTTCAAGGATCGAGTGCTGTGTATACACCAGGTTGGCCCAGACCATATAGTGCATAACAACGAGAAGATGCCGATATACAGAGGCCGCGGTTCCGCACTACCCTTGTTCCAGGGCGCCGGATCGCAGGTCATCCTCGCACATCTTGTCCCGCATCAGATTCGTTCTATGTATTTATCAAGACAAGATGAGATTACCGCCGCAGGATTGGGTACATCCTGGAAGGAGTTTCGAACAAACTTAACCACGATTCGCAAGCAGGGATTTGTTACTACCGTTGGAAAACTCAACCCCCGGGTCCTCGCACTTGCAGTGCCAATCAACAATTATGCCGGACAAATTACCGGCAGCTTGTTACTCCTTTGCAATAACACAATTGCCGAAAAAGAACATGTATTGGCTTTAATTCCCAGGCTCAAGGGCGAATGCCAGCGCATTTCAGAACTTGAACTTGATTTTATTCGTCGCCAGGACTTAGTGGTTGATAGTAAATTGTTCTAGCTAAACATAAGCGACGAAGAACAGAACCAATTAAGCGGCTATAGAAACGCTAGAACAGACATCCGGCCGGAACGGCGTAAGCAACCCTCTCGTCTTGTATAGCACTGATTTCCTGATGAAATAAACCACCGCTGTTCTCCCACACCCATTAACCAATATTACGATAAGAATTAACAGTGGCTCAACGCTCGCACTGTTCCCGATCGTTTTGTCATAGATCACTTCCCTTCCCTCCAAGTCGATCAACATTAGTGACAATAACTCATCTGAATTTGATAATTAATCGATTGTTACTATCTACATTCGCTTGCATAATTATCAACATAACTTCATTCAACCATGACGCCCGGCGAGGGCAATTTTCGGAGACAGACATGAGTAAATCACTACTTGGAAAAATCGATAGCAGCCGTGTGAAACGGATGGAACTCGAACCATTCCCAGACACCCTACTGGACGGCTTTCGTGAACTTGAGGACGCCACCGGATTAATATCCGACACGCTGGACGTTTTGGGCATTCCCGGAGCCGTGGGCGCCTCCACACTGCGCCCTACCGTACCCGGCGCAAATGTCGTAGGACGAGCACTGACTCTTCGGAACATTGCGCAAGACGGCAACTTTCATGAAAAAGCGCAGACAGCCCATATTGGCATGGCCGAAATTGAAGCGCACAACCTGGCAACCCCTGGCGACATCCTCGTTGTCCAAGGCGTTTCAGGTACGTCAAACATGGGCGGAATTTCCGCTCAAATCGGCAAACGCCAAGGTGAATTGGCCGCGATTGTCGATGGCGGGGTACGGGACGTAGCACACTCGCGCAGAGTCGGCTATCCGGTGTGGGCTACAGAGCTGACGCCGCTCACTGGTAAGTGGCGCATTGAGACAGTCGAAATCAACGGCACAGTACAAGTTTGTGGTGTCCGGGTCAATGCGGGCGATCTGGTTGTCGCAGACGATACCGGTGTGTGCTTTATTCCAAAGGAACGAGCACAGGAAGTACTGGAACTCGTACAGCAGCGGGCACGAAAAGAAGAGATACGCTGCAATGCGATCGACCAGGGGATCCCCATCCAGGATCTTCCTAAGCCAGCATAACAATACCTTCGTCCGTTTACCGCTTCAAGTGAGATCTTCACATGCACACCCCATTACATAATCTCGATCACAAACAGCGTTATAAGCTACTGACCAGTAGCGTTGTGCCCAGACCCATTGCCTTGGTGACAACCGTCGACGACGAAGGCAATGGCAATGCCGCGCCTTTCAGTTACTTCAACCTGATGGGTGCCACGCCACCAGTCGTGGCACTCGGCATCAATTCTCGCCGTACTGGTGGCCCAAAGGACACCCTTCATAACATTCAATCCAATGGAGAATTCGTCGTCAATTTGGTTAACGAGGAGATGGCAGGCCGGATGAATGAGTGTGCAACAGATTTCGCACCTGGTGAGGACGAGCTGCAGTTGGTAGGACTGACACGAACCGAGTCCATTGAGGTACGGCCCTCGCTGATCGCCGAATCACCGGTCAGTCTGGAATGCCGGCGCATCCATTCCCTGGATGTTGGTTCTGGACGTCACATTATTATCGGTTCCATTTTGCATTTTCATATCAAAGACGAGTTCTTCGATCCCGAGCGCTCTTATGTCCTGGCCGAAAAGATGCGTCTGATCGCCAGAATGCACGGCAGATCATGGTATTCGACAACGAATGACCTTTTTGAAATAGACCGGCCGAAAAACTATATATAGTTCGTGTTCATCAATTTACTGAAGCAGGCCAATCCATTGATTCCATTACTGCCGTCATGACGCCAAAAAAAATGCAACTTCACTGGTCACCCAAGTCACCTTATGTCCGTAAGGTGATGGTCGTCGCCATCGAAACGGGAATGATCGACATGCTGGAGACAATTCGTACCGTAGCAACCGTCTACAAGCCCAATCCGACTTTGATGCAAGACAACCCCTTGAGTAAAGTACCCACGCTCAAGCTAGGTAATTCCGAAGTGCTATACGATTCCGCCGTGATCTGCGAATATCTGGATGCTCAGGCAAAAACTGTGCTATTTCCACAAGGAGAACAGCGGTGGCAGGCACTGCGCTGGCAAGCGCTCGGCGATGGCCTGCTTGACACGATCGTGCTTTGGCGACATGAGAGGGAACGCGCCGAACCGGCTCGCTCACCAGAACTGCTGCATGCCTATCACACGAAAACGGTATCGGCTTTGCACTGCCTGGAAGCGGAATTACCGAACCTGAAAGCTGCGCCGTTTTCGATCGGACATATCTCCCTGGGTTGTGCACTTGGCTATCTTGATTTTCGCATGGCAGACCTGGACTGGCGAACAAGCGGTGGCGATCTCGCGCACTGGTATTCAGAAATAATGAAAAGACCTTCATTTATTGAAACAATCCCCAAGCTTTGAAAATATTTTTATGAAAAACGATAGTCAAGGAGACAAATATGATTTCCAGAAATAGAACGCTAGCATTGGTATGTGTGCTTGCAACGTCCATACTGTCAAACACCACCGCATTTGCACAGGATATCGATAACACCCCGATCAATCTCATCGTGCCCTATGCGCCTGGTGGCGGAGTAGATACCACCACGCGTGTCGTTGCCCAAGCACTCTCGAGCGAGTTAAAACGGCAAGTGGTCGTGATTAATCGCGGCGGCGGCGGCTCAACCATCGGCACCAATCAGGCAGCAAAAGCCCCGCCGGACGGGCGCACGCTTCTTTATGCGGGGATTGGTCTTGCGTTCCAGCCGGCAATATTTAAAAATCTGCCGTACGACCCAAAGCACGATCTAGAGCAAATCGCGACTACCGGCAAGCAGCCCTATGTGCTCGCCATCGGGCCATCCCTTAAAGTCAACAATCTGGCTGAGTTGATAGCAGAGGCCAAAAAAAGACCTGAGGGCCTTACTTTTGGTACACCTGGCAAAGGCAGCGCACCTCACATTGTTTCTGAATTGCTGTGGTCCGAACTCGGCATCAAAGCAATCCATGTTCCCTATAAAGGTGGCTCGCCCGCAGTCATCGACCTGGTAGGAGGACGGATCGATATGGTTGTTGGCACTACAACGCTGATGACGCCGCATATCAAGAGCGGCGACCTAAGAGGCGTTGCTGTTACCAGCTCCAAAAGGACCTTACAGCTGCCGGATTTGCCAACCGTGGCTGAGCAGGGCTATCCTGATTTTCAGTTCTATACCTGGAGCGGCATTTTTGCGCCGACTGGCACGCCTGATACCTTTCAATCCACACTCAACAAGGCTATGGCCCGTGCGCTAGCTCATCCGCAGGTAAAAGAGGTGTTTGAACGGGACGGATTTGAGCCGCTTTCAATGCCGCCCAAGGAAGCACAACAGTTTTACTTGAAAGAGATGGATCATTGGCCGGAGGTCATCCGCAAATTAGGTATTCAGCCAGAGTAAAGCGATAACCCACCTGATATGATGGTGGGTAACGTTTAAAGCAGTTTATATTTAATGGACATTTTCATGCTAAAACTGTATTTCAGCCCGGGCGGAGCCTGTTCCACAGCAGCACACATCGGTCTTGAGGAGTCCGGCCTGCCGTATGAGGAAGTGCCGACATTCATCGCCAATGGCGAACACAAGACGCAGGAATATCTCAAGATTAATCCTCGCGGCAAGGTTCCTGCGCTTGTCGTCGATGGTAGCGCTCTCGTAGAAAATACAGCCATTTTGCTTTATGTGACTAAACTGATACCGGAAAAGGCGCTACTCCCCATAGATCCACTTGAAGAGGCAAAGTGTATTGCCGCGATGACATGGCTTGCCAGCACCGTACACCCGGCCTACGCTCACTTCAAGCGTCCGGACCGCTTTGTCGCCGATCTCGCAGCCCAGGCGCTTGTCAAAGAAAGAGGCAAAACCATGTTTTGGGAGTCGCTTGAGCAACTCAACAACATGCTTTCACATGGCCACCGCTGGATTATGGGCAACCAGTACACGGTCGTGGATGGTTACGCTCTAGTGGTCTACGGCTGGGGGGTGCGGGCAGGACTGGACATGGGCAGTCTTATAGCGCTGACCCAATGGAAAACCCGCATGCTGTTACGACCCGCAGTACGACGGGTACTTGAGAGCGAGCAGAATATACTCGTTGCACCGTAAACTTTTCAGATCATCCATTCACAGCGTCATTTTTAAGCCATACTTCTGGACTCTGGCAGCCTGATCCTTTTGTGCCTGCTCCAGAAGCCAGTCGCGAAAATCCTGAAGCAAACGCGTTTGCTTCAGACGCGGAGGGTAAATCAAATAAAAGCCTGTTTTGGTATTCAGGATGTTCTGAAAAGGCGCAACGAGGCGGCCAGCGTCAAGATCGTCGGCAACGAGCGCCAGTTGGCCCATGGCAACACCCACACCTTCGATTGCCGCCTGATATGCAAGGCTGACACTTTCAAACATCATTCCCCGCCGGGCATCAAGATCATGCGCACCCACGAAGTTGAGCCAATCCGCCCAATGTTCAGGTTGAATGGATGAATGCAAAAGCGGGTGATGAACCAGGTCCGTAACAGACTTCAACGAATGAGACCCCCTCATAAGGGACGGGCTGCATACTGGGGTGAGTTCCAGGCTCATCAGACGCTCGCTGACCAAACCTGGCCAGTCACCAGTCCCGATCCTGATCGCAATATCAGCGCTATTCGAACTGAACTCTACCGGCTTGAGCGAGGTTGAAAAAATCACTTCACTATCAGGATGAGCCGCATGAAAACTGGTGAGCCTGGGAACCAGCCAACGCAGGGTAAAAGTCATTGAGCTCCATATATGAAGCCGTTTTGCACCGCGCGTCTCGGTCACGGCACGCGTTGCATTTTTGATTTGATCGAAAACCCCTGCAAGGTTGGCAAGATAGGAACGCCCCGCCTCGGTCAGGGTGACATTGCGATTTGCGCGTTCAAAAAGCGATACTCCAATGAACTCCTCCAACACCTGTATCTGTCGACTGACAGCGCCAGGCGTCACATGCATTTCCAATGCGGCCGCCGTAAAACTTTCGTGGCGCGCGGCAGCTTCGAAGGCTCGAAGTGGGTTCAGCGGAGGCATCAGTCGCATTTTTATTTAGTGAGAAAAACTCAATTGAAATAGATAATCTATCGATTGCTCATCCTAACATTAGGCTGCACAATTGTCATCAATCATTTCATGTAACAAGGATCCTTATGCAACGCTATTTGATGTTGATTGATGGAGTCGACACGCCCTCCTCCACTGGAGAGTTCTTTCTCTCGGATAATCCCTACACCGGGCAAAACTGGGCAACGATTCCGAAAGGCGGCGTGCAGGACGTTGAGCTCGCCGTCAATGCAGCACACACCGCTTTCAGTGACGGTCCGTGGCCGGAACTGACTGCAAGTGCCCGAGGCCTGTTACTGTATCGATTGGCAGATCTGATCGAGGCCAATGCGCGGCGACTCGCCTCCATCGAAGTCATGGATAACGGCAAATTGCTGGCGGAAATGGCCGGTCAACTTAATTACCTGCCGGCCTGGTTTCGCTATTTTGGCGGACTGGCAGACAAGATTGAAGGCGCTGTGATCCCTTTGGATAAGAAGGGATATTTCAACTACACAAAACACGAACCCATGGGCGTCGTAGCTGTCATCACGCCATGGAACTCTCCACTAATGCTACTAGCCTGGAAGATCGCCCCTGCGCTGGCTGCTGGATGCACCGTTGTCATCAAGCCCTCCGAGTTTACATCTGCGTCGACCTTGGAATTTGCAAAACTCTTCGAACAAGCCGGCTTTCCAAAAGGCGTCATCAACGTGATAACAGGTTTCGGAAGCGATGTCGGGGCTGCGCTTGTCGAACACCCTCTGGTTGCAAAAGTTTCATTTACCGGCGCTGATGGCACCGGCCGGCGCATCAATCAGGCCGCAGCCGCCAGTTTCAAACATGTGAGCCTGGAGTTGGGCGGAAAATCCCCAAACATTGTTTTCGCAGATGCCGATCTTGATGCGGCCTTAAATGGGGTTGTTTCAGGAATTTTCGCCGCAACCGGACAGACTTGCATTGCCGGCTCCAGGCTATTGGTGCAACAGGATATTCACGATGTTTTTGTAGAAAAACTGGTAAAAATGGCAAGCACTGCCAAGCTTGGCGACCCTACCAGCCCGGATACGCAAATAGGCCCGATCTGCACCCAACCGCAATATAACAAAGTGCTCGATTACATCAACGTGGCCACTAATGAGGGTGCCAGGCTGCTCCTTGGTGGAAAACTAGCGGACCCTCAGCCGGGCGCAGGCGGCCGTTTTATTGAACCGACCATTTTTAGCGATGTTCGACCGTCAATGCGAATCGCCCAGGAAGAAGTGTTCGGCCCGCTGCTGGCAATTCTGCCATTTTCAGACGAAAACCACGCGCTTGAGATTGCCAACGATGTTCGATTTGGTCTTGCTGCGGGCGTCTGGACAAAGGATATAAGTAGAGCGCTGCGCATGTCAGATCACCTGAAGGCCGGGACAGTCTGGATCAACACCTATAGGGCTGTCAGTGCGATGTCACCATTCGGCGGCTACAAAGATTCCGGCCTCGGGCGGGAAAACGGTTCAATGGCTATACGTGAGTACTTGATGACCAAGAGTATCTGGATCAATTCTGGTGCTGAAACCACAAATCCATTTGTCATGCGATGAAGTGTACACTTGTCTCTCGTCACGAACAGGGATCATCTGCATAACCCTCGCGAGCCGAGCTTCAATACTATCACTCATATACTGTCTTACCCCCCAGATATAGTTGAGCCGCGTCAGGATCGTTCCGCGCATGTTAAGCGTGTAGCGGAACGACCCGCCACCGCTAAATGTCTTTTAGAGATTGGACGCCTAATGTGTGCAACGAAGCCATCGTTGACGAGCAAGCCTGCGCCGCTTCTTTACCCTTGATCCTGAAGTGTTCAAAGAAAAAACGATGTTGCTTTTCATCTTCAAACAACTCGATCGGTGTCAGTACGCAAGACAATACCGGTATGCGCGTTTCAAGCTGAACCTGCATGAGCCCCGAAATCACCGCCTGAGCGACAAACTCATGGCGATAGATGCCACCGTTGACGACAAACCCGGCTGCAACCACCGCGGCGTAGCGCCGGCTTTCGGCCAGCAGCTTGGCACGTAAGGGGATTTCGAACGCGCCCGGCACGCTGATGATATCCACATTGGACGGATCGTGACCAAGGCGCGACATTTCTTCCAGAAACGACAGCCTGGCCTGCCCGACAATATCGCTGTGCCAGCCGGCCTCAATAAATGCAACACGACCCGGCGCCTGCACCGTAGCAGACGAATGAGCAGTTTTGGTAAGCATGATGAAACTCCTGTTTTTGTAGACATATAAAAACAGGGCATGGATAGACAGGACTTGCCTGACACACGCACTTCAAGGTCGTCGCGCCGCACTGAAAGCCTTGAACAGGTCATTCAATGCGAGCCGATACCCCTCACGCGATCGTCAAGCATGCTGGGCAACCCAGCGATATCCCGCTCTCTCTTTATCCGGACTGTAACCGTCGGCCCTGGAATCACACCAGGTCTGCTGACCTTGCCGGCGCATGAGGAAATGCCGCGCTGGCAAGCGCTCGCGGGCTAGGCGTTTTGTGACGCCATTACCGCCGGTGGGGAATTGCACCCCCCTGAGAACGTGCGGCTTGTCTTCGATCAGCCGAAGATGGATCCGCAGCGGGAGTGTAACACAAGGTCACAGTGAATGATGATACCCGGCCCGGTCTGCTTCGGGAACGCTTTGATTGCGGCTTCCAGCTCGGCCATCAGAATCAGGGTTACTTCTTCTGATCTCGCTCAGAACATCCCTTGCGGCGAAAACGAGTATCAGAATAGCTGCCGCTGTGACAACGGATACTCCCCAGAGAATAGGCGCGAAAACTGACATCTTTTTGCTCCCGTCTGACCTCAACTCAATCTATAACGCTTAACGACCGGTGCCCGTGCACCCTCCTCCAACCAGGGAACGAAAATTTTCGTATAAATAACCTTAGGTATTGAATCCAATGCATAAAGTATAGTTAAACTGATCACAAAAAGAAAGTTTAACTATACAAATAGCATAATTTAACTATACTGAAAACCCCTATTGTCTTGCCCTGACAACATATTGCGAACTTTTCGGCCATTGTCTGTCGGTATCATATAGGCAGCTCACGCTTTCGGCCACACGTCATTGTGCATGGTGGGCCCGGTCATTGAGGTGCGCCCTGAGCGGAATGGATTGAATTCAGTCGGCGTCTCCGAACGGAACACCGTACACCACGTTGCCTTGAAGCCGGATGGAACTACGCCACTTCTGACGTCGAATTAGGGCGATTGTTCTCTGACAACTTCCACTTGATAAAGTTGCTCACTTCAGATTTTATTGCGTCGGGCAACTGCTCAAACTCCGCCCTGCTGATCTCGCGAAACGGCCACTCGACTTGCTCTGCGAAACGTTCAACGCCAGGAAGCGGCTCGGGGTAGCCGGTGATCTCAGCCAATTTGATCAGGGTTGAATAAGGTGGCTCGTTTTTTCCCGTCTCCCAGTGGGATACCATTGCTTTTGTCCGGTCCAGCCGCTCGCCTACCTGATCCTGTGTCAGGCGCGCATATTCCCTGGCCGCTCTAATCCATTCATGCAATTTCATTCCCCAAGTGTACAGATTTGCCCGGCGCAACAGGTATAGCAAAACTAATCAGTTTCGCCCTTGTTTGTATATTATTACTATACTAATAACTTCAGCCATTATGTGATTTTATTGCGAGCCGCAGAAAATCCCGCACTCATTCCGGCCGATTGATTTGTATATGCGTGCGAAGCCGATCAAACACACGCAATGCGTTTCCGCCCATTATTCGTGCGCGCGCCTGCTCCGGCAGCCAGTCGACTGCATCGATATATCGCTTCGTATCGTCATAATTGAATCCTGTTTGCGGGTCCACGCCCTTGACGGCCCCGATAATTTCAGACGCAAACAGGATATTTTTATCCGGAATGACCTGGAGTAACAACTCGATCCCGGGCTGATGATAGACGCAAGTATCAAAAAAAACGTTTTCAAGCAGTGAGTCCAGAGGCGGCCTTCCCATATTCTGGGCAAGACCACGATACCGCCCCCAATGATATGGCACCGCCCCGCCACCATGCGGAATAATGAATTTGAGGGTCGGGAAATCACGAAACAGGTCTGAATCAACAAACTGCATGAACGCCGTCGTATCACCATTCAGGTAGTGTGCACCGGTGAAATGAAAATTGGGATTGCAGGAGCAACTCGTGTGTATCATCGCCGGAACGTTCAGTTCAACCAGTTTTTCATAGAGCGGATACCAATACCTGTCGGTCATGGGAGGGTCGCTCCAGTATCCGTCAGTCGGATCCGGATTTATATTACAGCCCACAAAACCCAGCTGCTCCACGCATCGCACAAGCTCAGGTACACAGTTCGCAGGGCCCACGCCCGGCGACTGAGGCAATTGGCATACGCCTGCCAGCCGATCCGGATAAAGCTGCACTGCGCGGTAAATGAGATCATTGCAATGCCGGCTCCATATCTCGCTGGTACGGGCATCTCCGACATGATGCGCCATTCCGCCTGCCCTCGGCGAAAACAGCGTCAGATCAATGCCACGCTCCTCCTGGATGCTAAGCTGGTTGCCTTCAAGCGACTCCCGAATTTCGTCGTCGCTGATCTGCAGCGCAGGTTCGCCTCGACGTAATTGTGCGTCGCTAAGTGTGGCTATCTGCCACTGCCGGAATGCCTCCAGGCCCCGAGGGGCCGTCGTGTAGTGTCCATGACAATCAATAATCATACTGAATCCCGTTTTCAGGCGAAAGCCTGAGTGCCACCCCATGCGGTTATTCATAGTCAGATCAATTGACCTGAATGTGTGCTTCTTTCACGACCCGCTTCCACTTTTGAACCTGCTCGTTATAGAACGCGTTGAACTGCGCGACTGTCCCACCACCAATGACAATTGCTATTTGCTGCAGCTTACGCTGTACGTCCGGGTCTTTCAGGGCAGTGTTGATATATTTGTTGAGTGCCAAAACCACCTCGGACGGCGTCGATTTCGGAACAGCGAAACCCCACCAGACTTTGGCTTCGAGATCAGGATACCCCAGCTCTTTGGCTGTTGGCACATCCGGCAGTTGCGCGATACGCTTATCGCTATCGACCATCAGGGCTCGCAGCTTCCGGCTTTCCACCTGGGGAACGGCTTCCAGTGGATTCAGAAACATGAAGGAGACCCGACCGGTAACCAGATCCAGTTTTGCAGGCGATCCGCCTTTGTAAGGGACATGCAACATGTCGGTATGGGTCGTGATTTTCAGCAGTTCGGAGGCCAGATGGGGTGCGCTGCCACTGCCCGAGGTTGCAAACGATACGGTCCCCGGCTTTGCCTTGGCAGCGTGCAACAGGTCACTGAATGTCTTGAAAGGCGAATTCTGACTGACCACAAGAATCAGCGGTGCATATCCGACATAAGCTACCGGCGCAAGATCATTGACTTCGTTAAAAGACCGCTTGGGATAGACGGCCGGATTGGTTGCCAGCCCGTTGGCGCCGATCAGCAGAGTATAGCCATCCGCTGCAGCTCTTACCACCGCTTCGGTGCCGATATTGCCATTCGCACCTGCTCGGTTTTCCACGATAACCGGTTTGCCGGTTTGCTCACTGATACTGTCGGCGAAAATCCGGCCCAGGGTATCGACGGCTCCGCCAGGGGGAAAGGGAACGACCAGCGTGATTGGCTTTTCCGGATAGGCGGCATAGGCCGGGGCGGAAATAAACCACAAAAGCGAGCCGAGACTGCACGCGACCACGCTGACTACTCTCAATATGTTGATGTTCATGAGCAAGTCTCCTGTCTTTTTTTGATATTGGGCATGCCGCTACGACCAGCGTCATGGTCACGACGTCCACTGTGTGCCATTGCCACCTGACCATGCTAATCGCAGTCCTGTTCATTGAAAAGAAGCATTTCTCACTACCTGCTATTCCTGAAATACATATCCGCAAACCACTTTTTTAATCCTGTCTTTGCGCGCCACAGAACAGGCCGGACGATGGATGTCAGTCGCCCTTGTAAGAGTGCGTGTCTACGATTTCCTGCAGCAATTCGCCCGTCCGGGCAAGCAGGGCTGTGCGAGGGCGTTCGGCCGAGGTTGCCATTGCCAGCACGCTGATCATGTGGGGGGCGGTAATGCGGCGCATAAGCAGGTGCTCGCGCGCGTCGCTGATGGCGACGGCATGCTTGGTCGCAATGGCATATCCCTCGTTCCGGGAAACCAGTTGCACGATTGTCGCCACAGCATCAATTTCAAGTGCAATCGTCGGCTTGAGCGCCATACTCGCCAGTCTGGTTTCAACCAGCATGCGCAGTGGATGCGGACGACGGGGAATAATCAGCGGCAAATTGGCAATCTTGCGCAGGGGGATCGTTGACCCGACGCTGGGCGCCTCAGGTGTTTTGCGCGCCAGCAGAACAAGGGTATCTTCGCGCAGAGGCTGTATGTCAAGACTCGAGGACGGCAGTGGGTCATGCAAAAGCGCAATATCGATTCGTCCTGCCTGCAACCATTCATACAAATGAATAGTCAGGCCTTCGGTCACGCACAATTGGGCGTTGGGATAGCGCCGCCTGAACTCCTGGATAAATGGAATACTTAACGTACGGGCCGCTGCATAAGGCATTCCGAGCGTGACTGTTCCCAGCGGACAGTCCCTGGCGTCCTCTACGTCGTGACGCGCATGTTCAAATTGCATTTGAATTGTACGTCCGTGAACCAGCAGGCGTTTGCCTGCCTCGGTCAGACTGACACCACGTCCATTTCGATAGAATAATGTCTGTCTGAGTTCCACCTCAAGACGCCTGACCTGGCGGCTCAGGGCTGACTGCCCAACGCCAAGCACCATCGCAGCCTGGGTAAAGCTACCCAATTCGGCGACGCAGATAAAACACTCCAGTTGCCGCAAGTCCATTCCATGCCCCCTTAGTGCGCAATGACATGTGAATGGTTATAACACCAACATGAAATAACCGGTTAATACGTAATCAGTATCATACAATCTATTTTTAATATTGGACTAATATCATTCTTCTCTCATATGCTGTCTTCAAACAGGAACAGGCATATGAATGACAGAAAACCACCCACCTCGTCCGCGCTTTCAGGCATCAAAATTGTTGATCTGACGTCCGTCATTTTCGGCCCCTATGCGTCACTGGTGCTGGCTGATTACGGAGCTGAGGTGATCAAGGTGGAATCGCTCCAGGGCGACTCGACCCGCTACACGGGGCCCGCCTATCAAGAGGGTTTGTCGGCCGTTTTTCTCGGCGCCAACAGGAACAAGAAAAGTATTGCACTTGACATCAAAACGCCGGAAGGACTGACGATCCTGCAAGGGCTGCTGGCAGACGCCGATGTGTTCATGCATAGTATCAGGCCCCAGAAATTAAAAAAACTCGGACTGGATCCCGCTACATTGACTCAACATGCGCCACGATTGATCTATGCCGCGCTGCTGGGATACGGATCGAAAGGGAGCTATAGTGGCATGCCGGCGTATGACGACATTATCCAGGGCTTAAGCGGCATTCCGGATCTGATGCACAAGCAGTCTGGCGCAATGCGCTACCTGCCTATTATTGCAGCTGATAAAACCTGTGCGCAGACGGCGGCCCATGCCATTCTGGCTGCGCTCTTCCAGCGGGAACGCGATGGCCGGGGACAAGTGGTCGAAATTCCGATGTTCGAATCGATGGTGTCATACGTGCTGATTGAGCATTTGTATGGCCGACATTTAGCAGACAAAGACCTCGACGCCGGTTATGTACGTGTGCTTTCAGAGTGGCGGCGTCCTTACCAGACGACCGATGGTCATATTTGCATGATGCCTTATACCGATGATCATTGGCGGCGCTTTTTCACCTATTCAGGAAACCCCAGGCGGGCCGAAGACCCCAAATTCCAAAGCATTGCTGCACGCACTCAAAATATAAACCAATTGTATGAGCTTACGGGCAGCATCGTAAAGGCACATCCGACCGCTTATTGGCTACAGTTTTGCCAGGAACAGGAAATTCCGGCCGCCCGCGTCAATACGCTGGACGAGCTGGAGCGGGATCCGCATCTGCAGTCAGCCGGTTTCTTTTCTGAACTCATGGATCAGGGCCATCGATATCGTTTTACAGGCAACCCGGTTACGCTGTCCAACTCCGAGGTCACTGTCAAAATGCCGCCCCGGCTTGGTGAAAACACAGTTGAAATTCTCAGTGCACTTGGCTATTCAAATCAGAAAATCGATGAGCTATGCAGGCAACACGTTATCAAGGATGCCGGGTAAACCACATTTGCATAAACAGGAGAACAGGATGCAACACAGCGAACGCAAAATACTGGGTATGGGCTTCTATTGGCAGGATCTGGAAGTCGGCCAGACATTCGTCACATTCAAGCGAACGATTACCGAAACCGACATCATCAATTTCATCAGTTGTACCGGCATGCTTGAAACCATTTTCATAGACAAGACGTTTGATGCCGGAGCCATTGCCGGCAGACCCGTACCCGGCGCCCTCACCTACGGCATTATCGAAGGCATACTAATGCAATCCATGGTTCAGGGAACGGGCCTGGCTCTGCTTGAAGTTCATAAAAAAATGCTGGCGCCGGTCGTCGCAGGCGATACCGTGCACGCCGAAGTCGAAGTCAGCAGCGTCACGCCGACCAGCAAAGGAAACCGTGCCGTGGTGGACACCCATGTGGACATCAGGAATCAGAACAACACAATTGTCATCAGCTACGACGTCAAACGCATGCTGGCTGGAAGACCACAATAGACGGCCATGATCAATATGACAAAAGCACCGGACCACGTATGCTGACCGACTTCAGAATAACCCATCTGCCCGAAGAGGATGAACACCTACGACAGCAAATCCGGGCGTTTGTCAAAACTCATACACAGCATATGTCCGCATTTGACCGCGCCCGCTCCTGGATGGGCTTTGATGCCGGATTCAGCAAAAAACTCGCACAACAGGGCTGGCTCGGACTGACGCTTCCGGAACAATATGGTGGTGCAAACAAAGGATATTACACACGGTATGTGGTCTCCGAAGAACTGCTAGGGGCAGGCGCGCCCGTGTCCGCCCACTGGATTGCCGATAGACAGAGTGGTCCGCTCATTCTGCGCTATGGCAACGAATCCCAGCGCGACTATTATTTGCCGAAAATCTGCCGGGCCGAGGCCTTTTTTTGCATCGGCATGAGCGAACCGAACTCGGGATCCGATCTGGCCAGCATTCGCAGCCGCGCCGTCAGGACCGGCACCGGCTGGGTGCTGAACGGCAGCAAAATCTGGACCACCAACGCGCATCGCTCGCACTACATGATCGCGCTCGTGCGCACCAGCGGCGAACCGGAAGATAAACATAAGGGTCTGTCGCAGTTCATTATTGATCTGGCCGCGCCGGGGGTAACAGTGCGTCCTATCCGCGACCTGGCGGGTGACGAACATTTTTCCGAAGTCTTTTTTTCCGACGTACAGCTTGACGGACAAGCGTTGATCGGCACCGAAGGCGCAGGCTGGGAGCAGGTCAATGCAGAACTGGCGTTTGAGCGCAGCGGGCCGGAACGTCTTTATTCAAGCATGGCCCTGGTTGAATGTTTTATCCAGGAGTGCCGCAGCCAGGGATGGAACAGTCCGGCGATACGCGCAACAATAGGCGCGATCACGGCCCGGTTGGCAGTCCTGCGCATGATGTCGCTCTCGGTCACAGGCAAACTGGCCGAAGGGGAACACTCTGCCCTGGAGGCCACGCTGGTTAAAGACTACGGCACCACGCTTGAACAGGACATCCCGAAAATGATCGAAATATGCCTGGGCGCGTGTCCCGATTACCAGCCCTCCATTGAACTCGTCAATACGCTGTCCTTTGTGGGGCAGATTTGTCCCAGCTATTCGCTGCGTGGTGGCACGCGCGAAATACTGAGGGGCATTATCGCTCGTGGCCTGGGTTTGCGCTAAGGAATGTGAATGGATTCATTAATTGAAGATGCCCTTAAAGATCTGTTTGGCCAACTGACCAAACCTTCGCAGAATACGGTCACCAGCAAGGAACAGCGCGATGCGGTAGCGAATGAAATACAGGCTGGTGGCTTTACCGATCTGCTCTTGCCACAAGAGGCCGCAGGTACTGGCATAACGCTTTTCGAGGCGATCCCCTTGCTCAAGCTGGAAGGCTTTTACAACCTGCCGGTGCCATTTGCACAGACCGTCGTTACGCGAGCGTGGGCGCATAGTCACAACATCGTACTTCCGGAAGGCATGACAGGATACGCAGCCATTGCATCAAAACCGGACGCGCAGCAGCGCTCTGCCACGTCGCATAAAGCGTGGTACGGCGACTGGGCACATATGCTGATTGTGAAAGGGAACGACTGTTATCTGGCACGCAGCGGTACAGGCCAGGTCCAGTACCAATACGAGGGAAACCTGTTCGCTGCCATTTCCTGGCCTGAGGAGAGCCTGGAGCGTCTTGAAGTCGGCCCGCAGGCCGCGGCGGAATTATCCCGGCTTTGTATATTTTCCATGGCGGCAACAATCGTGGGCGCCATGGAAAAGGTGTTCGAAATGACAGTGGAATATGCAGGCGAGCGCAAGCAATTCGGTCGACCTGTAAGCAAATTCCAGGCAGTACAACATCAGATCAGCGAAATGGCGGAACATGTCTGCGCTGCAGGTATGGCGTTGCAAATGGCCGGTGAAACAGGAAGCGCTGTGCTGGCCGCGCCGGCAGCCGAACCGCTTGCCATTGCCCAATATCAGATCGCACATATTTCTGATCAGGTCGCCGATATTGCGCACGCGGTTCATGGCGCTATCGGTATCAGCCAGGACTATCCCCTGCATCACCACACCCGCAGAATCCGGGAGTGCAAGTCCTGCTATGGGTCCAGTCATTATTGGGCCGCCCTCACCGGTGACCGCATACTGAACAGGCATCAGGATAC
>Ga0164243_10001038_pt1 | contig 48310 bp, 50 predicted proteins | sample OricompcompostOP_FD_108781 | JGI IMG/M metagenome (GOLD analysis project Ga0164243, IMG submission 108781) | Organic Plus compost microbial communities from Emeryville, California, USA - Original compost - Organic plus compost (OP) | ecosystem: Engineered > Solid waste > Mixed feedstock >...
CTCGGCCTGCGGACCCTTCTGACCCTGGGCGATCTCGAACTCCACCCGCTGGTTCTCCTCCAGCGTGCGGTAGCCGCTGGTCTGGATGGCCGAGAAGTGGACGAACACGTCAGCACCCCCGCCATCGACGGTGATGAAGCCGAAGCCCTTGTCAGCGTTGAACCACTTCACGGTTCCCTGCGCCATGTGTATCTCCTTGTCGAAACTGGCGGCCGAACGCCGTGCGGCCGGTTGGCCGTTTTCGAGCAGCGGCGCCTGAGTCGGCCTCCATCGTCGAACGAAGGAGGACCCTCAACCCCTCTGTCTCTGCAACAGCGGGGACCAGCAAACCACGTACGCAAAAACTCCGCATAGCCTACCCGACGAATGTCTCCGACATGTGATCTGTGGCGGCCTGACTGGCTGGCGGTACTCCTGTGGCATCGACGAACCGGCGTCCCGCACCGCCCTGACCAGCCAGTTGTCCCCCTAGTCCGTGGGCCAGTGCCCGGTGAAACGCCGGACGCCGGCCGCCCCCGCGCGGTCCACCGAGGCCCGGATGATGGCCACGATCGCCCCCTGGATCGCCGCGGCGACCAGGATCTCGCCCCAGCCCCGGTCCTCGTCGATCGGGTGCGGCGCGGTGTCGCCGTGCCGGGCCATCGCCCACGCCCGCTGGAACAGCGTTCCCGCGAGCGTGCCCGCCGCGAGGCCGAGCATGATCCCGACCGGTTTGTACGTCGATTTGCTCACTGACCTGCCCACGTGGTTCCCCCCGTCGAACCGGAACCGCCGCACGGGCTCAGCGGCGGCGCCTTCGCATCACCAACAGGATGACAGCGACGGCACTCGCGGCGACGCCGATCAGCGTGGCCAGTGGCACCGGATCCGGGCGGATCGCGGTGCCGGGCTCGCCGGAGCGGGCGTTGGCGGCCTGCTCACGCACGCGGGCGGCGGTGGCGCCGGCCCGCTCCCGGAACCGCTCCCGGGCCTGGCTGGCGGAGTGCTTCATCCTCGCCTTGACGTCGGCCTTGGCGGCCAGCAGTTGGACGGTCTCCCCCAGCTCGGCCCGGGTCCGCCGGATCTCCTCGCGGAGCTGGTCGGGGTCGACCGGGCCGCTGCCGTTGCTCTGCTCGTGACTCAGCGCGGTCATCGCGCACCACCCCCGTCGGGCGAGCGGTGGCCGTTGCCGTTGTGGCGGAAGCCGGCCTTGACGGTCTCGACGTCGGCCTTGAAGCCCTCGGTGACGTCCTGCGGCATCGGCGGTACCGCGCGCTTGACCTGGCCGCGGCCGACGAGCGCGAAGAGGCCGGCCATGAGCAGCAGGAGCACGCCGACGATCAAGGCCGAGAGCCAGAGCGGCAGCACGATGTCGAGCGCGATCACGGCGGTGGCGATCAGCACCGAGATGCCGAAGAAGGCGAGCCCGCCGGCCCCGCCGAAGAGCCCGATGCCGATGCCGGCGTGCTTGCCCTTCTGCATCAGCTCCGCCTTGGCGAGGGCGAGCTCGTGGCGGACCAGCCGGGAAACCTGTTCGGTGGCGCGCTGCACCAGTTCCGCCGTCGACGGCTCGGCGTCGGCGCGGGGCGGCGCGGCGTTGCGGGCGTCGACCATCGGGCCTCCTCTCACGCTGCTCTCCTATGCCCCGCCCTCGCCATGGTCAATCCTTCTCGACCGGGCGAGCGGCGGCGCATGGCGGATACCTCCCGGAACGGACATATCCCCATGATCAGTGTGTCAGACCTTGCGGTATTTCGACTGGAGGAAACAGAACAGCGCAAAGGCGGCAATTCCGGCAGCGATCACGGCCAGCAGGATGGCGCCGTACGCCTGCTCGCGCAGCGCCTGCAGCGCCGCGTCCAGGCCGCGCGCCTTCTCCGGGTCGTAGGTGGCGGCCGCCACGACGAACAGCAGCCCGGCGATGCCGTAGGCCACGCCCTTGGCGGCGTACCCGGTCATGCCCAGCCGGCGCGCGAGCCGCCGTCCCGACGGGGTCATCCGGCCGGTGTCCAGGTGCTTCTCGAAGCGCCGGGTCACCCCGTACCAGACGAGCCCGGCGCCGAGGCCGGCGAGCGCCAGCCCGGCGAGGACCACCAGCCAGCGTCCGCCGGCGGACGCGAGCAGGCCCTCGGTGGTGCGCTCCTGGCTGTCGGCCGTCGACGACGGCGCGCCTTGGAAGACCTTCCACGCGGTCCAGGCGAAGTACGCGTAGACGGCCGTCCGGCCCGCCGAGGCGACCCGCTCGAAGACCCGGTCCCGGCCGCGCTCGGCCCGGTGCCCCGCCACGGCCTCCGAGAGCTGCCAGAGGGCCATCGCGAGCAGGCCGACGCCGATCGCCGCCACGAGGAACCGGCCGAGGGGCTGCTCGGCCAGGGTCATGAGCGCGCCGGACTGGTCGCCCTCGGCGGCCGGCCGGTCGATGGCGATCTGCAGCGCCAACCAGGCGAAGAGCAGGTGGACGATCCCGTACCCGATGAAACCGGCCCGGGTGAGGAGTTCGAAGGGCCGGCTGTTCGCGGCCCGGCTGGCGGTGGCGGACGCGTGGTGTGTGACAGACGACATGGCGGTCAATGTGACCGCCACGCCGTCTTTTGAAACGTCAGCGGGAAATCTGGACGGAGACCTGACTGTCCGTGATGGACGACAGGGACACCTGGAGGCCGCCGACGTCGACGGCCTGGCCGCCGGTGGTCAGCGAGATCTGCTCGCCGGCCACCTCCAGGGTCACGGTGTTGGCGTCCGCCTGGACGAATTTGGCTTCGACGCCGAGGACACTGGCGCTGCCCTGGACGCCCCGCTCGAAGGTCACGGTGCACTGGTCGAGGCCGCAGTCGACGGAGGAGCCCTCCGAACTGCAACCCGCGAGAAGGGCGCCGCCGAGGGCGAGCGCCGCGAGAAGGCTCACGGTCGTTCGTCGCATCATGGCGGCCAGGGTACGGACCCGCGTCCAGGAATGCCTATCGTGGCGTCCATGAGCTTCGACGTCGACGCCGTCCGCGCCGCCTATCCCGCCCTCACCGAGGGGTACGCGAGCCTCGACGGCGCCGCCGGCACGCTGGTGGCGGCGCCGGTCGCCGACGCGGTCGCCGGCACGCTGCGCGCCGCCGTCTCGAACCGGGGCGAGGCGTTCGCGCCGGCCCGCCGGTCGGGCGAGATCGTCGCCGCCGCCCGGGCCGCGGTCGGCGACCTGCTCGGCGCCGACCCGCGCGGGGTGGTGTTCGGGCCGAGCGCGACGGCGCTGACGTACACCGTCGCCCGGACGCTCGCCGACTCCTGGGAGCCCGGCGACGAGGTGGTGGTGACCCGGCTGGACCACGACGCCAACGTCCGGCCGTGGGTGCAGGCGGCGCGCCGGGCCGGCGCGGCCGTCCGGTGGGCGGAGTTCGACCCGGCGACCGGCACGCTCGACACCGGGCAGTACGCGGAACTCGTCGGCCCGCGCACGAAGCTCGTGGCGGTGACCGCGGCCAGCAACGCGATCGGCACCATCCCGGACGTGGCGGCCGTCGCCGCCGCCGCGCACGCGCACGACGCCCTGGTCTACGTCGACGGCGTCCACGCGACCGCCCACCTCCCGGTCGACGTGGCCGCGCTCGGCGCCGACTTCTACGTGACCAGCGCGTACAAGTGGTCCGGCCCGCACATCGCCGCGCTGGCCGCCGACCCGGCGCTGCTGATCGGCCTGTTTCCCGACAAGCTGCGGCCCGCGCCGGACACGGTGCCGGAGCGGCTGGAGTTCGGCACGCTCAGCTTCGAACTGCTGGCCGGCGTCACCGCCGCGGTCGACCACCTGGCGGGCCTCGTCCCGTCCGCGACCGGCGACCGGCGGGCCCGGCTGCTGCACTCGATGGCGGCGGCGCACGCGTACGAGATGGCGGTCTTCGACCACCTGCTGGCGGGCCTGTCGGCGACGCCGGGTGTCACGGTGCTGCCCGCACCGGCGCGCCGCTGCCCGACGGTCTCGTTCCGGGTCGACGGCGTGGCCCCGTCCGAGACGGCGAAGCGGCTCGGCGACCGCGGCGTCTGCGTGTTCTCCGGCGACTACTACGCCTACGAGTACTTCACGGCGATGGGTCTGCGCGAGTCCGGCGGGGCGGTGCGGGCCGGGATCTACCACTACAACACCCGGGCCGACGTCGACCGGCTGCTCGACGGGCTGAGCGGGTAGAACTGTAGCCGTGGAACCTTCCGTCACGGACAACCCGGACCGGCACCGCTTCGAGATCGTCGTCGACGGCGCGGTGGCGGGCTTCGCCGCCTACCGCACGCGCGAGAACGCGATCGTCTTCACCCACACCGAGATCGACCCGGCGTACGAGGGCCAGGGCCTGGGCAGCCGCCTGGCCCGCGCCGCGCTGGACACGGTGCGCGAACGCGGCGTGAGGGTCTACGCCCAGTGCCCGTTCATCGCGGGCTACATCGACAAACACCCGGAATACCAGAACCTCCTCGCGGACTGATCACGCCGCCGCGCGGGTCGGTGCCCGCAGGGCCGCGACGGCGGCGACGGAGACGGCGAGCAGGCAGGCGAGCCCCGCGAGCGCGTCCCGACGCGCCGACCGTCGGGTTACGGAGGGGGGAGGTCGACCACCATCGCCGAATAGGACAGGCCCGCGCCGAAGCCGACCAGGAGCGCGCGGCCTTTCGGGGGGTTCGGGGCGGCGAGCAGGGCGTCGAGGGCGAGCGGGATGGACGCGGCCGAGGTGTTGCCGGTGGTCTCGATGTCGCGGGCGACCACACAGGACTCCGGCAGGCCCAGGTCGGCCGCCATCCGGTCGATGATGCGGGCGTTCGCCTGGTGCGGCACGAACGCCGCCAGGTCGCCCGCGTCCATGCCGGCGAGGCGCAGCGCCGCGCGGGCCGTCTCGGTGACCTCCTGGACGGCCCAGCGGAACACCTCCGGGCCGGCCATCCCCATCGTCGGCCAGGCGTCGGGATGCTCGCGCAGGACGCTCCACGGCTCCGGGTGGCCGATCAGATCGGCCCGTGACCCGTCCGCCCCCCAGACGACCGGCCCGATCCCGGGTACGTCCGCCGGGCCCACGACGACGGCGCCGGCGCCGTCCGCGAAGAGGAACGCCGTCGAGCGGTCGTTCGGCCCGACGATGTCGGTCATCTTCTCCGCGCCGACCACCAGGACGTGCCGCGCGGTGCCGGCCCGGACCAGCGCGTCGGCGACGGCGAGCGCGTGGCAGAAGCCCGCGCACGCCGCGCCGAGGTCCATCGCGGCGGCGGCGGTGGCGCCGAGGCGGTACGCGATCCCCGGCCCCGCCGGCGGCGACTGCTGGAGGTCGGACATCGTCGCCAGCAGCACCACGTCGATCTCCGGCGGCCGGAGGCCGGCGCGGGCGACCGCCGCCGCCCCGGCCGCCACGGCCATGTCGGCCACGGTCTCGCCGGCGGCCGCGAAGCGGCGGCTCACGATGCCGGACCGCCGGCGGATCCACTCGTCCGTGGAGTCGATCGCGGCGCGGATCTCCTCGTTGGACGCCACCCGCGCGGGCCGGTAGCCGCCGACGCCGACGATCCGGCTCCCCCGCCGCGCCGGCGCGGCATGCCGTCGCATGACGCTATTACAACCACCGGCCGGCACCGGTGTGCGGCGTTCCCGCGAAGTCAGTCGTTGAGCACGGCGGACAGCTCGTCGCGGAACCGGCGCTCCGAGTCCGTGACGACGTCGCCGCCGATGCCGAGCATGCCGCCGCTCGGGGCCGCGGTGACCACCTGCTCGGCGATCGTGACGAGCCAGTGCTTGTAGGCACCGGCCTCGCCCTCGCCGGCCTTCGCCGCCAGCAGCGCCGCGGCCTCGCGGGCCCGGGAGAGGACGTCGGCCGCGTACGCCGCCGGGTCGGGCGGCTCGATGGCGGGCAGCTCCTCGCCGGTCTCCGGGTCGCCGACCCGGGCCACGAGCTCGCCGGCGACCGCCGCGACCAGCGGGCTCGGCGACTCCCGGCCCTCGGCGATGGCCTCCAGGCCGGCCGCGTTCTCCGCGAGCGTCCGGCGGGTGCCGTCGTGCTCGGCGGCGCTCGCCGCGGTCAGCACCGACTGCGGCAGGCCGACCAGCAGCCCCCACTCGGTGTCGGTGAAACCGAACTCCGTGGATACGGTCACGTTGCTCACCTTTCGCTCAGCTCTCGGCCACCAGCAGCCCCTGTTCGGAGACGACCGGCACCGACAGCGTCTTGTAGCCGACGTCGTCGAAGAGGACCGTCATCCGGTCCTCCTCGTATCCCATCACCATCCCGCTACCCCACTCCGCGTGGCGGACGGTGCCGCCCACCGGGAACGGGCCGACCGCACCCTCGTCGGCCTCCGCACGGCCGGCCCGGCAGTTGTCGCAGTGGCCGCAGACGTGGCGCATCTGCTCGCCGAAGTACGCCAGGAGCGTCTGGCCGCGGCAGCCGCGCGCCTCGGCGTACCCGCGCATCATCTCCGTCCGCGAGCGTTGCAGGGTCTGCTGGCGCTCGGCCTCCGCGACCGCGAGCGCGGCCACCTCGGCCGGCTTCGGCGCGAAGCGGGGGCTGGCCACCTTGCCGCCCGAGCGGACGACCGCGCCGCCGACCTGTTCGAGGAGCGCGAGGAGCTGGCCGAGCTTGCGCGCGCCGAGGCCGGTCCGGTCGCGCAGCGCGGACTTGCCGAGCGGCCCCTCGGCGCGCAGCAGCGCCGCGAGGTCGCGCAGCTCGTCGGCCGAGGGGACGGTGCCGGTGAAGTACCGCTGCAGCCCGACGTCCTCGGCGCGCCACAGCAGCAGCGTCCGCGCGGGCAGGCCGTCCCGTCCGGCGCGGCCGATCTCCTGCAGGTAACTGTCCGGCGAGTCGGGCAGGGCCGCGTGCGCCACCCAGCGGATGTTCGGCTTGTCGATGCCCATGCCGAACGCGGACGTGGCGACCATGACGGGCACCTTGTCGGCGAGGAACGCCTCGTGCAGCTCCTCGCGGGCACCGGCGGCCATCCCGCCGTGGTAGTGCGCGGCCTGGTGGCCGGCGTCGCGGAGCCGGGCGGCCAGCTCCTGCGCGGCGCGCCGCGTCGGCACGTACACGATGCCGGGCGACTCCCCCTGCGCGAGCAGCGCCTGCAGGCGGCGCCAGCGGTAGTCCTCGGTCGGGCAGTTGGCGGCCTCGAGGAAGAGGTTCGGCCGGTCCAGGCCGGTGACCATCACCTTCGGCCGCACCAGGCCGAGGCGGGCCACGATGTCCTCGCGTACGGGCGGCGAGGCGGTCGCGGTCAGCGCCACCACCGGCGGCCGGCCCAGCTCCTTGACCGCGTGCCCGAGCGCGAGGTAGTCCGGCCGGAAGTCGTGGCCCCAGGCGGAGATGCAGTGGGCCTCGTCGACGGCCACAAGCGACGGACGCAGCGCGGCCACCTCGGCCAGCCGCTCCGGGGTGGCCAGCTGCTCGGGCGTGATGAACAGGAATTCTGCGTGCCCGTCGCGGACCGCGGCCAGCGCGTCGGCCTGCTGCCGGGGTGTCTCGGCGGAGGAGACGCGGACGGCCTTGAGCGCGGTGGCGCCGCGCCGGTCCAGGCCGCCGATCTGGTCCTGCTGGAGCGCGAGCAACGGCGAGACCACGACGGTCGGGCCGGGGAGCTGGGTCGCCGGCACCTGGTAGAGGGCGGACTTGCCGGAGCCGGTGGGCATGACGGCGAGGACGTCGCGGCCGCGCAGGATCGCCCGCATCGCGTCCAGCTGGCCGGGCCGCAGGGACTGCCAGCCGAACAGGGCACGGGCGGCGCGGCGCAGCCGCAGCGAGGTGACGGGAAGCTTCATCGCCGAGCCGCGTTACCCGGCGGTCCGGGCCGCGAAACCCGGGGTGGTCACCGGCCGACCCGGGGCAGGACGGACGTGGCGTACAGGTCGAACAGGCCCTCGTGGTGCGGGCCGGTGTTGGCGACGTACACCTCGTCGAAGCCGGCCTTCCAGTACCGGTCGATCATGTCGAGGTGCGCGCGGGGGTCCGCGCCGCAGACGAACGACTCCGCCGCCTTCTCCGGGGTGACGAGCTCCACTGCCTGCGCGAAGTGCCGCGGAGTGGACAGCACCTGGGACAGCTCGCCGGGGAGGGCTTCGGTGGGCCACTTCTCGTACGCGAGCCGCGCACCCTCCTCCGCGGTCGGCGCGAACGCCGCCTTGAACCCGCCCTGCGCCGGCTTCTCCCCGCCACCGCTCTCCCGGAACCGGTGGACGAGATCCCGGTCGGGCATCGTGCACACGTATCCGTCGCCGATCCGTCCGGCCAGCTCCGCCGACTTCGCGCCGAAACCGCTGACGTAGACGGGTGGCGGGCGGTCGGGAAGCGTGTAGACGCGGGCGTTGCGGACCGTGTAGTGCCGCCCGCGGTGCGAGACCACCCCGCCCTTCCACAGCTCGCGCATCACCGCGACCGCCTCCTCCAGCATCTCCAGCCGGACGTCGGCCTCGGGCCAGTCGTCGCCGAGGATCTGCTCGTTGAGCGCCTCGCCCGAGCCGACGCCGAGGGTGAACCGGCCCTCGTGCAGCACGGCGCTGGTCGCCGCGGCCTGCGCCACGACCGCCGGGTGGATCCGGACGGTCGGGCAGGTGACGGCGGTGGTCACGGGCAGGCCGCAGACCTGGCTGAGCGCGCCGACCATCGACCACACGAACGCGCTCTGCCCCTGGGCGTCGAGCCACGGGTGGTAGTGGTCGGAGATCCAGAGCGCCTGGAAGCCGGCCCGCTCGGCGCCCTTCGCCTGGGCGATCAGCTCCGCGGGCGAGAACTCCTCGGAGGCCAGGAAGTAGCCGATACGCATGCGGCTCCCGTACCCCGGCGGGCCGGTGCCCGAACTACTTCCCCTTGCCGAAGATCGAGCGGATCGCCGCCACGAGCAGCAGCGTCCCCAGGACCGCGCCGAGGATCCGCACGCCCGGCACGTCGTACCAGCTCACGTTCTCCGCCGCCAACCGCATGCCGGCACTCTAGCCGGACCAGTAACTGGAAGGTTTGTTGACTATTTATGGAAGGGGTGTGACCATGTCACACGAGAAACCGCTTCCACGGCCGACACACACGGGGGGACCTGCTGATGACTGAGCCCGGCGGAGAACTGCTGCGGCTGGCCGCGACCGTTCTGCAGCCCGGCTTCGTGGGCACCACGCCGCCGGACTGGATCCGGCGGTGGCTGGGCGAGGGCCTGGGCGGGGTGGCGCTGTTCGCGCGCAACGTCCAGGACCCGGCGCAGGTCGCCGCGCTCACCGCGGCCCTGCGCGCGGAGCGGGCCGACGTGCTGGTCGGCATCGACGAGGAGGCCGGCGACGTCACCCGCTTCGAGTCGCGACGGGGCAGCTCCCGGCCCGGCAACCTCGCGCTCGGCGCCGTCGACGACCCGGCGCTGACCGAGGAGGTGGCCCGCGACCTGGGTCGCGAGCTCGCCGCCGCCGGCGTCAACCTCGACTACGCTCCCGACGCCGACGTCAACAACAACCCCGACAACCCGGTGATCGGGGTACGCAGCTTCGGCGCCGACCCGGCCCTCGTCGCGCGCCACACCGCGGCGTGGGTCCGGGGCCTGCAGTCCGCCGGCGTCGCCGCGTGCGCCAAGCACTTCCCCGGCCACGGCGACACCGCCGTCGACTCCCACCACGACCTGCCGCGCATCCCGCGCGACCGGGCGGCCCTGGAGGAGGTCGAGCTGCGGCCCTTCCGCGCCGCCATCGAGGCCGGCGTGCAGGCCGTGATGACCGGCCACCTGCTCGTCCCGGCGATCGACCCGGAGCTGCCCGCCACGCTGAGCCGGGCCGTCCTCACCGGACTCCTCCGCGACGACCTCGGCTTCGAGGGTGCGGTCATCACCGACGGCATCGAGATGCGCGCGGTGGTCGACCGGTTCGGCTTCGAAGGCGCCGTGATCCGCGCGCTGGCGGCCGGCGCCGACGCGATCTGCGTCGGCGGCGAGAACGCGGACGAGGCCACCGCGACCCGGCTGCGCGCCGCGATCGCCGCCGCCGTGGCCGCCGGCGAGCTGGCCGAGGAACGCCTGGTCGAGGCGGCGAAGCGGGTGGAACACCTGGCCGCCTGGGCGGCCACGTCCCGCGCCGCGTCGACACCGGCACCCTGGTACGGCGACCGCGGCTCGCCGATCGGCCTCGCCGCGGCCCGGCGGGCACTGCGGGTCACCGGCGCCGGTTCCCGCACCTTGCCGCTGCCCGCCGCGCCGCACGTGGTGGAGCTGACGGCACCGGCCAACATCGCCGTCGGCCCGGACACCCCGTGGGGCGTCGCGGCGCCACTGGCGGCCCTGCTGCCCGGGACGACGTCGGTCCGGGTGGACGAGGCCGCGGCGGCCAACGGCTCGGGCCCGTCCGCCCTCGTCGGCGCGGCCACGGGCCGCCCGCTGGTGCTCGTGGTCCGGGACCTGCACCGCCACCCCTGGATGGGTGACCTGGTCCGGGAGACGCTGACGGCCCGCCCCGACACGGTGGTGGTCGAGCTGGGCGTCCCGGCCTCGGTGGTCGGCGAGGTCCACATCGCCACGCACGGCGCGACCCGCTCCAGCGGCCTGGCCGCCGCCGAACTCCTCGCCGGCCGGTTCGCCTGACACGCGGGTTCCCCACCGCGCGAGGGGCCCCGCCGGCGCGGTGCGCCGGCGGGGCCCCTGCCCTCACCCCGAACTGCTGACTACGGCACCGGGCGGTCGACCTCGCCGCGCCAGGCGCCGGTCTCCATGCCGCGGTGTTCGATGAACTCCTTGAAGCGCTTCAGGTCGCCCTCGACGCGGCGGTCGACCACGCCGAGTTTGTCGCCGGCCTTCTCCAGCGCGCCCTCGGGTTCGAACTCCATCTGCGCGGTCACCCGTGTGGTGTTGGCGTCGAGCCGGTGGAACGTCACCACGCCGGACTGGCGGGTGCCGCCGGTCGATGTCCACGCGACCCGTTCGTCGGGAAGCTGTTCGGTGATCCGGGCGTCGAACTCCCGCTTCACGCCGGCGATCTCGGTCTTCCAGTGCGTGGTGCGGTCGTCGATCTGCCGGACCTCCTGGACCCCTTCCATGAAGCGGGGGAACTCCTCGAACTGGGTCCACTGGTTGTACGCGGTACGCACCGGCACCGCGACGTCGACGGACTTGGTCACGCCACCCATGTGGCTTTCCTCCTCCTTCTGCTGGTCCTTACCAGCGGTGCGACTCGTTGCGGTGGCCGAGAGCCGCCCAGGCCTCGGACACCGTGCGGAACTGGACTCCGGACGGGAGCCGGTCGATCTCGGCGAGGACGTCGTCGGGGGCCTCGTTCTCCTCGGCGACCCGGCGCAGCTTCGCCCGGTCGGCGGGGAGCGCGGAGCGGTTGACGAACCGGCCCAGCCGGCTGCGCAGCTCCACCTCCTCGGCGGTCATCCCCTGCGGCGTCCCGTACCCCGGGTCGCCGGCCTCCGGGAACTCCGACGAGGCGGGTTGGTCCTCGCCGCTGGGCTCCGGCTCCCGGTACTCCTCGATCCGCCCGCCACCGGCACCCTTGACGATGCCGTCGACTTCCTGGGCGAGCTCCTCGTCCACCCGCGGACTGTGTTTCGCGTTGCCCCGTTCCATGGACATTGGCCTACCCAACCCGGGAACCGCTAAACCGGTCATTCCTCCGCCGGCCGGCGGGGTGGCAGCACCGGGTCGTCGACCTCCGCCGCGCCGGCCTGCAGTTCCCGGCCGCGCTGGACCTCCGCGTTGACCTCGACGCCGAGCAGCACCGCGCCGTTGACGAGGAACAGCCAGACCAGGAAGGCGATCACGGCGCCGAGACTGCCGTACGTCCGGTCGTACGATCCGAAGTTCGCCACGTAGAGGCCGAAGCCGAAGGAGGCGAGCCCGGTCGCGAGCAGCGTGACGAACCCGCCGACGGTCAGCCACCGGAACCGGGGCTGGCGGACGTTCGGCGCGATCCAGAACAGCATCGCGAGCAGCAGCATCGCGATCAGCAGCAGCACCGGCCACTTGGCGACCGTCCAGAGCACGCGCGGGACGTCGCCCAGGCCCAGCCGGTCGCCGACCGCCTCGGTCACCGGCCCGCTGACGATCAGCATGAGCGCCACGACCGCGAGCAGCACCAGGGCGACCATCGTGAGCAGCACCTGCAGCGGCCTCAGCCGGTAGAACGGCCGGCCCTCCTCGACCCCGTAGATCGCGTTCGAGGCCCGGGTGAACGCGGCGACGTACCCGGAGGCGGACCAGACGGCGGTGACCAGACCGAAGGAGAGCAGGACGCCCGCGGCGCTCTTCTGGCCGACGACGTTGTGGATGGCATCGACCACCGCCTGGTTCTCGACGATCGCGCCGGCACCCATGTCCCGGAGCAGCCCGACCACCGTGCCGACCGTCCGCTCGCCCTCGGAGACGAGGTTGACCAGCGCCACCACGACGATCGCCGACGGGAACATCGCCAGGACGCCGTAGTACGTGAGGCTCGCGGCCCAGTCGGAGCAGTGGTCCTTGACGAAGCCCCGGGCCGCGCGGACCAGCACCCCGCGCCACGTGCGCCAGTTGAGCTGCCGGATCCGCCGCGGCAGGACCGCCGCCGTCGTCGCCATGCGGCCGTCCGTACCCCTTGCGGGAGAGCAACAAACGGTGGGTCACGTGCCGTTCACCACTGAGGATCCTGGGGCCGTTGAGGTTTTGCCGCCGGGCCCCGGGGGAACCTGCGGGGCCGGGCAGGAGGTGATCGACGCATGGCGCGCGGCGTACGGACCGTTTCAGGTGCGGAAGCATCGGGAAAGCCGGTTTTGAGCGGGTTCGCCGAGCCGGAGCGGGAGGATGAACGCATGCGCATCGCGATGATCTCCGGGCATGCGGACCCGTCGGACGAGGCGAGCGGGGGCCGGGGCGCCTACGTCGGCGACCTCTCCGCGGCGCTCGCCGCCGAGGGCCACGACGTACGCGTCTACACCCGCCGGGTCGCCGACGACCGCGCCGAGACCGCCGACGTCGGCGCGGGCGTGCGGGTGGTACGGGTGCCCGCCGGGCCGCCCCGGCCGCTCTCCGACGACGAACTGCTCCCGTACACGAAGGACTTCTCCCGCTGGCTGGTCGAGCGCTGGCGCGGCGACGGCTGGATCCCCGCCGTGGCGCACGCGCACTACTGGACCAGCGGGCTCGCCGCCGTCACGGCGGGGCGGCAGGCCGGCGTGCCGGTCGTCCAGTCGTACCACGACCTGGGGGCCCTGGCCCGGCGCAACGACGCACCGGCCGGCCCGCCGCAGCGGATCGGCTACGAGCGGGTCCTCGGCCGCGCCGTCGACCGGATCGTCGCGCAGAGCCAGCACGAACTGCGCGAGCTGGTCCGGATGGGCGTACCGCGGTCGCGGCTCGTCCTGATCCCCGGCGGCGTCGACGACGAGCGCTTCCACCCCGACGGGCCGGCGCAGCCGCGCACCGTGCGGCGCCGGGTCCTCTCGGTCGGCGCGCTCACGACCCGCAAGGGGCACCAGGACGTGATCGCCGCCCTGCGCCTCGTGCCCGACGCCGAGTGCGTCGTGGTCGGCGGCCCGCCCGCCGCCTCGCTCGCCACCGACCCGGCAGCCCGCGAGCTGCGCGCGCTCGCCGACCGCCACGAGCTCGGCGACCGGCTCCAGCTCGTCGGCCGGGTGCCGCGCGCGGAGATGCCGTCCTGGTACCGCTCCGCGGACCTGCTGGTCGCCGCTCCGTGGTACGAGCCGTTCGGCCTGAGCCCGCTGGAGGCGATGGCGTGCGGCGTGCCCGTGGTCGGCACCGCCGTCGGCGGCATCGCCGAGACGGTGGTCGAGGGGCTGACCGGCGACCTCGTGCCGCCGCGCGACCCACGCGCGCTCGGCACCGCGATCCGGCGGCTGCTCGGCGACCCGGTGCGCCACCTGGCGTACGCCACCGCGGCCATCGACCGGGCCCGGCAGGTCTACTCCTGGAAGCGGGTGGCGGCCCAGCTCTCCTCCGTCTACTCCGCGCTCGGCGGGCTCCGCACGCGGCCGAGCGGAGCCGTCGCCTGACATGCGCCTGCGGCGGTCGAAACCTCACAAGAAGGGGTACGGCCGCCGCCGCGCGGGTGCCGGCTTCCGCTATGTCGACCAGGCCGGCCGCCCGATCCACGATCGCGAAACCGTGCGCCGGCTGCGGTCGCTGGTGATCCCGCCCGCGTGGGAGGACGTCTGGATCAGCCCGGACCCGCGCGGCCACATCCAGGCGATCGGCACCGACGCGGCCGGGCGGCGGCAGTACCTCTACCACCCGGAGTGGCGGGTCCGGCGGGACACCGCGAAGTTCGACCACGTGCTCGCCGTGAGCCGCCGCCTGCCCCGCCTGCGCCGCCAGGTGACCCGGGACCTGCGCGGCCGCGGGCTGACCCGGGCCCGGGTCCTGGCCGCCGTGGTGCGCCTCCTCGACATGGGCGAGTTCCGCATCGGCGGCGACGCGTACGCGTCGGGCGAGGAGCCGTCGTACGGCATCACCACCCTGCTGCCGTCCCACCTGCGCGCGCGCTCGGGCTGCGTGGTGCTGGAGTTCACCGCGAAGGGCGGCATCACCCAGGAGTCCACGGTGGACGATCCGGACGTCTGCGCGGTGCTCCGGGACCTGCGCCGCCGCCGGCGCCGGGCCGACCGCCTGTTCGCGTACTGGGCGGGCCGGAGGTGGCACGACGTGAAGGCGGACGAGGTCAACGCGTACCTGCGCGAAGTGACCGGGACGGACATGACGGCGAAGGACTTCCGGACCTGGCACGCGACGCTGCTGGCGGCGGTCGTCCTCGCGGACACGGGCGTCGCCCCCACGGCGGCCAAGCGCAAGCGGGTGGTCGCCGGCGTGATGCGCGAGGTGGCGGACCTGCTCGGCAACACGCCGACCGTGGCGCGGGCGTCCTATGTGGATCCACGCGTGCTGCACCGCTACGAGGACGGGGTGCTGGCGGACGCGACGCCGGCCGCGAAGCGGGAGACGCAGGAACGCGCGGTCCGCAAGCTCCTCTCGGACTCCTAGGCTAGTACGGCAGCCGCCGTTTGACGCCGTCCACCGGCGGGCAGGGCCGGATGGGGTTTTGGTTACCTTTTCCCAACCAGCGCTGATTGATGTGGCAGGTTGGCTCTTTGAGCGGCTGTTGGCTGTGGTGGCGGGCTGGTGGACGAGCCTGGTGCTGATGGCGGGTAAAGCAGTGAGGCCGCTCCGGCGGCGGCAGCGGCGGTCTGGGCCTGTCCGGGCTGAATTGGCCCGGAGCCTGGCACGTTTTCCTGGTCTCTCAACACGTCACGCAGGCTCACCGGGTGATGGCTGCTGTTTCGTACGAGTTCGTAGGATCCGGGGAACAGGTTCGCCGCCCTCTCGAAACCCCTCAGATCCTGGTACATGATGTTAGCCGGTGAGCGGTGTACGTTTTGGGTTTCGAGCCATTGGCTGACCGTCTCGAGAGTGGGACGTATTCCGGGCGTGTGGTACTGCGATCCGGGTGTCGGGGGATTGAGGCACACACGGAAGTATTCCCAGTCCTGCGACAAGTCACGCGCTCGCACGTCCACCACGGTACTGTGCTGGTTTCGTACGAGTTGGTAGGATCCGGGGAACAGCTGCGCGGCCTTCTCGAAACGCTTGAGATCCTCGGACGTGAGGTGAGTCGGTGGGCGGCTTACGCCTTGCGTTTTGAGCCATTGGCTGACCGCCACCTGAGTGAGATAGCACCCGGGCGTGCTGTACGGCCATTGAGGTGTCGGGGGAGAGAGGGACACACGGTAGTATTCCCAGTCCTGCGACACGTCACGCGCTCGTAGGCCCACGGTACGGCTGTTGTCTCGTACGCGTTCGTAGGATCCGGGGAACAGGTTCGCCGCCTTCTCGAAATCCTTCAGATCGTCAGGCGTGATCCTGGCCGGTATGCGGTGGACGTTTTGGGTTTCGAGCCATTGGCTGACCGTCACGTGAGTGGGGTCGATTCCGGGCGTGTGGTACGGCCATGCGGATGTCGGGGGCATGAGGTGCATACGGAAGAACTCCCAGTCCTGCGACACGTCACGCGCTCGCAGGCCCACCACGTTCCAGTGCTCGCTTCGTTCGAGTTCGTAGGATCCGGGGAACAGGTTCGCCGCCTTCTCGAAAACCTTGAGATCCTCGGACGTGATCTCAGCCGGTGAGCGGTGTACGTTTTCGGTTTCGAGCCATTGGCTGACCGTCACGAGAGTGGGATGCACACGTGCCGTGTTGTACCCGGTGTTGTCCCACGGCTCCAGCCCAGCCAGAAAGACCTCATAATTCGTCATAACCCCTGTGACGACACCGGACACACCCCGGTTCAGTACAGACACCCGGGTTCAGGAGGTCGGCACGGACCCGGGTCTGCCGCCGTGGAGGGGCACCAGTGCGCGACGCCCTGCGGCGGTATCTCGCCGAGGCGCGGCGCGAGCCGCGCTCCGATCCGGACGCTGACGAGGTCGTCCGGGACTTCGAGTCCGCGACGGCGACCGGCTGAGCGTGCGCGGGAGCTCAGGCGAAGACCCGGTGACCGGCGCGCAGATGGCGGCGATCCTGGCCGAGGTCGGGCCGGTCGCCTCAGCCGGCGTACGGCGGGTTCCGGGTCGACTGGGTACGGACCGTCGTCCTGTTCCTGACCCTCCTCTCCGGAGGGCTCCTGCTCGTCGCGTACCTGATCCTGCTGCTCGTGCTCCCCGCCGTCCCGACGGTCACCGAGACGAACGCCGGCGGGACGCACCGCGACACACCTGATGGGCGGCGGAGTCGCGGCGGTGGGATCCCGGTCGCGACCGGCGCGCGCAGCGACGCCGTGGTCGTCACGCCGGGCGGGGCCGGCGGGTGGCGGCGGCGTAGAAGGCGACCAGGAGGATCGACAGGGCCAGCAGGCAGGCACCGAGGGCACCGGCGCCGAAGCGTCCGAGCAGGATGCCGATGCCGGACGGGATGAGAGCGCCGCCGAGGCCCGCCGCGCCGATCTGCATGCCGATCGCGCGGTCCGCGTGGGCCCGGCCGACGCGGTCCGCCGTGGTCAGGGTGAGCAGCGGGAAGACCGGGGCCGCGGCGAAGCCGATCACGGCCAGCCCCGCCACCGTCGCCCACGCGGGAAGCGGGAGGGCGACCAGCAGCGAGCCCGCCGCCATGCCGAGCAGGCTGCCGGTCAGGATGCGGGCCGGGCCCAGGCGTTCGGCGACCACGCCCTGGACGACCCGGCCGACGAACAGGCTGCCCCAGTAGAGCGACACGCACAGGCCCGCCACCGCCGCGCTGACCCCGCGCGCCTCGGTGAGCAGCAGGAACGCCCACAGGCCCGCACCCATCTCGACCGCGACGTAGACCGCGAACGCGAGGACGCCGAGCCAGACGGCGGGCAGCGCCAGGGTGTCGCGGGTCCGTACCGGCGCGGGCGGGTCCGCGGTGGCGACCGCCGTGGCGGCGGCCGCACCAGCCGCCGGGGCAGGCGGGGCCGCCGCCGGGCCGCCGGCGACCGGGGCCGGGTCCGCCGGCGCCGGCGGGACCGGCGCGCGGCTCCAGGATCGCGCGGTGACGAAGAACGCCAGCGCGAGGCACGCCTGGGCCGACGCCACGATCCCGTATCCCCAGCGCCAGGCCAGCCCGCCGGTCAGCACCGCCGTCATGATCAGCGGGCCGATCGCGACGCCGAGCCCGAAGAACGCGTGCAGCCAGTTCATGTGCCGGGGGCCGAACGCGGAGGCCGCGTACGCGTTGAGACCCGAGTCGATCGCGCCGCCGCCGAAGCCCGCGAGCAGGGCGATCGGGACCATCACCGCGTACGCCGGGGAGAGCGCGTAGCCGGCGAGGGCCGCGCCGGCCGCCGCCGTGCTGAACGCCAGCAGCCACCCGACGCCCGTCCGGGCCAGCGCGAAGCCCGCCGCGATGCTGGAGACGAAGTAGCCGGCCGTCGAGGCGATCAGCAGCAGGCCGACCGCCTCGGTGGCGACGCCGAAGTCGCCGGCGATCGACGGCCACGCGACGCCGAGGAGGCCGTCGGGCAGCCCGAGGCTGATGAACGCGAAGTAGGCCAGGACCAGCAGGGAGGTGCGGATCGGCCGGGCGGCGGGGGCGGTCACCCGGCGATGATACGGACGGGAGCGCTCTCCCTCCCAGGTCGCTCAGCCGCGGTCGACGACCACCCGGGAGACACCGGCGGCCAGCTGGACGTCGTACCGGTCGCGCGCCGGCGGCCACGCCGCGTCGACGACGACGGTGCCGGCGGGAATCCCGGCCCGGGCGGCGCCGTCCACCACGACGGCACCGGCCCCGCCGCCGATCCGCAGGCGGACGGGTACGCCGGCCGGCGCGCGCACCGTCATCTCGCCCGCGCCGTCGCTCATCACGACCGGGACCGTGCCGCGCGGGGCCGGCAGCGTCAGCCCGATCCGCGCGGCGCCGCCGGCGACCTCCACTCCGGACACGTCGCCGCCGGCCCCGTCCACCGTCACGTCCCGCACACCGCCGGCGAACCGCAGCTGCCAGCGCACCGCCCGGTGGAGCGTGACCTCCACCTCCGCGTGGCCGCTCCCCTCGACGGACAGCCGCACCTCCGCGCCGTCGCGCCTCGCCACCGGCGCGACCCCGGTGCCCGCGGCCGTCCGCGCGCGGTACAGGTCGTCGTCCAGGTCGGCCAGGCGGACGGTGACCGCGGTGACGCCGCTGAGCAGCACGAACGCGGCGGCGTCGAGGTCACCGCGCGGCCCGGTGGCCTGGTGCGGCCCGCGTTCGTCCGCCGCCACCGGTGCGTCGGCCCAGTGGCCGCGCGGCCGCGCCGGGCCGCCGGACGCGGTGCAGGCGGACGTGAGCAGGACGAGAGCCAGGAGGGGTACGAGGGCACGCCGGGTCATGCGCGTATGACGTACCCGATCCCAGGCCGTTCCGCACCACCATGATCGATAAGCCGTCCAATCCGGACAGGTCAGCCAAACTCGGCCGATCGGCTGACCGGCGTGGCGGGCCGGCGCGGGCAGACTTTCGGGAATGCGCGAGACGACCCCCAGCCTCCTCACGGTCCGCCAGCGCCGCCTCGCCTGGCTCGGCTTCCTGCTCATCGCGATCCAGGCGCCGATCTCCGCCCACCTCCTCGGCGGCGACTCCTGGCTGCTCAGCATCGTGGTCGGCATGCTCATCGGCACCGTCATCCTGGTCGACGACGCACAGCGGCACCAGCCGGCCTCCGATCGCGCCGAGTGACGGCGCGGTCACCGGCCGGCGCCGCCACCTGATCAGTCCTCCCGGCCTTCGCGCGGCCGGATGACCTGCGTCGGCTCGGCCGGATCCGCTTCGGGTTCCGCCGCCGGCACCCGCCCCGACCGGTAGACCACGCCGTCCGCGCCGTCGACCGCCGGCATCAGCCGGGTCGGCGCCGGGTCCGCCGCGGCGGTCTTCCCCTTGCCGCGCCGGGCACCGGACCGGCCGGTTGCCGGCCGGCGCCGGGGCGTCGCCGGCGGCGTCGCGGGCTCGTCCTGACCCATGCCGGGCACGATGTGCACGTCGTCGTCCGTGCGCGGCGGCACGGCGTCGCCGTCCGGGCGGGGGATGACCTGCGTCGATTCCGCGTCGGCGCTCGGGATCACCTGCGTGCGGTCCGCGTCGGAGTCCAGCGGCGCCGTGTCCGCGCGGTCGGTGGCCGCCGCCAGCTCGGCCTCCCGGCGCGCCGCCGCGGCCCGCTCGGCCTCCTCCCGCTCGGCCTCGGCCCGCTCCGCCGCGGCCCGGGCGGCCTCCGCCCGCGCCGCCTCGGCCCGCGCCGCCTCGGCCCGCACGGCCTCGGCGCGGGCCGCGGCCTCCTCCTCGGCACGCCGCCGCGCGGCCTCCTCCTCCGCGCGCCGGCGGGCGGCCTCCTCCTCCGCGTGCCGGCGGGCGGCCTCCTCCTTCTCGGCCTGGTAGGCCCGGGCCCGCTCCCGGACCACCGCCGACTCGGCCGCCAGCCGGTCCAGCCAGCGCTCCCAGCGTCCCTGCATCGGCCGGACGAGCCCGCCGCCGACGCCGACGATCAGGATGCCGGCGATCGTGGCGAGCACCGCCACCAGCACCGGCGTGGTCACGGTGGTCGCGATGCCGACCTGGTTGAGCGCGGCGATCACGCCGAGCCCCACGACGAACACCCAGACCACGGTCGCGATCACCCGGCCGTACGTGAGCCCGCCGAGCGCCCCGCCGATCAGGTCCCGCAGCGCGCTCGCGATCGCGGTCGCCACCACCACGATGACGATCGCCACGAACGCCCGCGGCAGCCAGCCGACGACGGCCGCGATCAGGTCGCTGATCGGGTTCGGCCCCCACACCCCGAACGCCAGTTGCAGGGCGAAGAGCAGGATCGCGTAGTACGCCAGCCGGGACAGGACGTCGCCGGCGTCGTACCGGCTGTCGGCCAGCCGCCGGCCGATGCCGGACCGCCGTACCGCCCGGTCGAAGTTGACCCGGGCCAGCACCCTGTCGACCAGCTTGCGAACGACGCGCGCGACCAGGTACCCGACCAGCAGGATGGCCAGGAACGCGAGCGCCTTGGGCACGAAGAGCAGCACGGAGCGCCACATGTCGGTGAGGGCGGCGCCGATGTCCATGTCAGACCTTTCCGTCTCGAGGGCTTGCGGTCGGCCCTCCATACCCGGGTGAGGTCCCCGGCAATCCCCGGCCGCACGCGTCGCCGCGCCGGCTCGCCGGTCGCCGGTTACGCTGCTGGCATGCCCGGCTCCACCGCGTCGTCCTCCCCGGCCGCGCGGGGTGCGGCCGGCGCTCCCGGTGACGGATGGGACCAGGGCCTGCTCGCCGTCGTCGACCTGGTGCTCGCCTCGCCCGTCGCGATGGCGCTGGTGCACGGCGACCACCTCCGCCTGCTCTACAACGACGCGTACGCCCCGCTCCTCGGCGACCGCCACCCGGACGCCTACGACCGGCCGGCGGCGGAGGTCTTCGGCCCGGCCTGGGACGGCCCGGCCGGCGCCGCCATCCGCGAGATCCACCGCAGCGGCTTCCCGCCCCGCGAGGCGGAGTGGTCGCCGCACGGCCCGTCCGAGCCGGACCCGGCACTGCCCCTGCGCGGCCTGTCGCCCGTCCGGGACAGCGCCGGACGGATCGCGGGCGTGCTGGTCGTCGCCGCCGAGACGGTGCCGGTGACGCACCGCCTCCTGGGGCTCAGCGAGCTGGCCGAGGCGCTGGCGGGCACGCTGACCCTCGACGACGTGGCCCGGGTCGCGCTGCGCTACGGGCTGTCGTCGCCCGACGTCCACCAGGTGGCGTTCGCGGTGGACGACGGCGACGACTGGCGGGTGGTGCGCCGGGTCCGCGGCGACATCCTCGACGACGCCGACGAGCGGCTGCCTCCGGTCTGGCGGCGGGTGGCCGGCGACTCGGTCGCGCCGCTCGCCGTCGCGGCCGCTGCCGGGCTGGCCCGGTTCACCGCGGACGGGCACCCGCTGCGCGACACGGCGCTGGACCGCCACGACAACAAGGTGCGGGCCCTCGCCGCGCTCCCCCTGCGCACGCCGTCGCTGCGCGGTGCGCTCACCTTCGGCGTCGCCGAGCAGCACGCCTGGTCGCCGGCCGAGCGGGCCCTGCTGACCGCCGCCGCCAAGCTGGTCGGCCAGGCGGCCGAGCGGGCCCGCCGGTTCGAGAACCAGCACGGCACCGCCCAGCTGCTCCAGCGCAGCATGCTGCCCGAGCACCTGCCCGACGACTCCCGGTTCCGGCTCGCCGCCCGCTACGACGCCGGCGTCGACGGGAACGCGGCCGGCGGTGACTTCTACGACGCGTTCCGGCTGCCGGGCGGTCGCCTGGCGGTGGTGCTCGGCGACGTGGCGGGTCACGACGTGCGCGCGGCGGCGCTGATGGGCCAGGTACGGGCGGCGCTGCGCGCGCTGGCGCTCACCGATCCGGCCCCGGCCACCGTGCTGGCCGGGCTCGACCGGCTGGTCGCCAGCCTCGGCGCGGAGGCGGGCACCGACGAGCTGTTCGTGACCGTGGCGTACGCGGTGATCGAGCGCGACGGCCGGCTGACGGTCGCGACGGCTGGGCACCCGCCACCGCTGGTCCGCCGGGGGTACGGCGACGCCGCGTACCTGGACGTGCCGGCCGGAACCCCGCTCGGGCTCGGCGGTGCCCGGCGGTCCGCGACCGACCGCCTGGCCCCCGGCGACACGCTCCTGATGTTCAGCGACGGCGTGATCGAGCGGCGCGGGCTCGACGTCGGGACGGGCCTGGCCAAGGTGGCCGCGACCGTGGCGGCTGCGCCGGGCGGCGACCCGCGGACGCTCTGCGCGCTGGCGTCCGCGGCGGTGGACGGGACGACCGACGACGACGTCGCGGTCCTGGCCGTCGAGCACGCGACGGCGCCGAGCCGCTCCGCGGACATGGAGATCCCCGCCGAGCCGACCGCCCCGGGCCGGGTCCGGCACTGGATGGCGGCGCAGCTCGCCGCGTGGAACGTGCCCGAGCAGGTGATCGGCGCGGCCGTGCTGTGCGCCAGCGAGCTCGCCACCAACGCGCTGCTGCACGCCGGCACGGCCGCCCGCGTGCAGGTGGACCTGAGCGCCGAGCGGCTGATGGTGGCGGTCTCCGACAGCGGGACCCGGGGTACGGTCACCCGCGCGCACGCGGAGGCGCTCAGCAGCCGGGGCCGCGGCCTCGGGCTGATCGAGGAGCTGAGTGACGCGTGGGGCACGGACCCGGCGGTCCGGGGCTCCACGGTGTGGTTCGAGATCGGCCTGCGGGGTAAGGACCAGCCATGAGACCCGCGGGCATCCTGTTCGACGTCGACGGCACGCTGGTGGACACCACGTACCTGCACGCCGTCGCCTGGTGGGAGGCGTTCCGGACGGCCGGCTACGACGTGCCGACGGCCGCGATCCACCGGGCGATCGGGATGGGGTCGGACCAGCTGCTCGACCACCTCCTGGGCCCGGACCGCGACCGGTCCCGCGACGGCCAGATGAGGGACGCGCATTCCGAGCGGTACGCGCCGTACATGCCCCGGCTACGCCCGCTGCCCGGCGCCGCCGACCTCCTGCGGGCCTGCCATGACCGCGGCCAGACGGTGTCGCTGGCCTCGTCCGCCGAGCCCGACGAGCTGAAGGCGCTGCGGGCCGCGCTGGACGCGGACGACGCGGTGGACGCCGCCACCTCCGCCGGCGACGCCGACCGCAGCAAACCGGAGCCGGACATCCTCACGGCGGCGCTGCGCGCGGTCCGCCTCCGCGCCGACCAGGTCGTCTTCGTCGGCGACGCCGTCTGGGACGTCGCCGCGTGTGCCCGCCTCGGCATCCCGTGCGTGGCCCTGACCTGCGGCGGCACCAGCCGGGCCGAGCTGGTCGACGCCGGCGCGGTCGCGGTCTACGAGGACCCCGCCGACCTGCTCGGCCACCTCGACGACTCGGCGCTCACGGTCGCGTGAACCTGGCTGACGCCGCCTACGCGATCCTGGGCGTGGGTGCGCTGCTCGCCGGCGTCCTTCCGCGCGCGCTCGAACGCCGCCCGCTGTCGCTGCCGATCGCGTTCCTGCTGCTCGGCATGGTCGTGTTCGCGCTGCCGGTGGGCCTGCCCGCGCCGGATCCGATCGCGTACCCGACGATCGCCACCCACCTCACCGAGATCGGCGTGATCGTGGCGCTGATGGGGGCCGGGCTCAAGATCGACCGACCGCTCGGCTGGCGCCGCTGGTCGTCGACGTGGCGGCTGCTGGCGATCGCGATGCCGCTCACGATCGCCGCCGTCGCCGTCCTCGGCTGGTGGTGGGCCGGGCTGGTGCCGGCGTCGGCGCTGCTGCTCGGCGCCGCCCTCGCCCCCACCGACCCGGTGCTCGCCTCGGACGTGCAGGTCGGCGAGCCCACCGACGTCGAGGACTCGGAGGACGAGGTGCGGTTCGCGCTGACCTCGGAGGCCGGGCTCAACGACGGGCTGGCGTTCCCGTTCGTGTACGCGGCGATCCTCATGGCCACCCACGGCGCGGCGCCGGGCGGCTGGTTCGGGCGGTGGTTCACCGTGGACGTGCTCTACAAGGGAGCGGTCGGCGTCGCCGGCGGGCTCGCGATCGGATGGCTGCTGGGCAGGCTCTTCTTCCGGGCCCCGTCGGAGACGCTGCGGCTCGCCCGGCATTCGGAGGGTTTCCTGGCCCTGGCGGCCACGTTCCTCGCGTACGGGATCGTGCAGGTCCTCGGCGGGTACGGGTTCGTCGCGGTGTTCGTGGCGGCGCGGGCGATCCGGTCGGCGGAGCGGTCGCACGAGTACCACCAGGTCCTGCACGACTTCTCGGAGCAGATCGAGCGGCTGCTGACCGTACTCCTGCTGCTGCTCTTCGGCGGCGCCGTCGTCACCGGCCTGCTCGCGCCGCTCACCTGGCCGGCGGCCCTGGTGGCCCTCGCGCTCGTGTTCGTCGTCCGGCCCGTCGCCGGCTGGCTGTCGCTGCGCGGCGCGCCGGGCCGGTCGGCCGAGCACTGGGTGGTCGGGGTGTTCGGCATCCGCGGCATCGGGTCGTTCTTCTATGTGGCGTACGCCACGTCGCACGCCGACTTCCCCGGCGAGCCGCTGCTCTGGGCCACCGTCGGCCTCGCGGTGCTGGTCTCGGTGGTGGTGCACGGCGTCGCGGCCACGCCGGTGATGACGCTGCTCGACCGGTGGGGCGAACGCACCGCGACGGCGCGGGACAGCGGATGACGGTCATCCGTGGTTGGATCGGCGGAACCCGAACACGGGGAGGGGCCGGATGGCTTGGCGGATCGACCGTCGCACCGCTCTGGGTCCCGGGACAATGGCCACTGGTGGCGGGCTGGTCGGGCCGTCCGGATCCGTTGTGGCGCAAGCGCCTGGCCCGGCACGCCCGCGACTGCCGGCGCCGTTGTCGGCGCACCCGCAACGGCCTCCGCTTCCGAGGCCGGTCCGGTGACGCCGGAACAGGCGGCCCGCCGGGTGGGCCGGATCTTCGCCCGGGAGACGACCCGGGCCGGCGGCACGTGGCAGGCCTACGTCAGCGTGAGCGGCGCCGCGGCGCCGGCCGTCGCCGTGGAGCCCGACACGGTGCTCGAGGCCTACAGCGTCAACAAGATCGCGGTGGCGGTCGCCGTGCTCGACAAGGTCGACCGGGGCCTGCTGTCGCTGTCGCAGCGGGTCGACGTGACCGCCGACATCGTCGTGCCGGGCGGCGACGGCATCTTCAGCCTCGACGGCGCCTATCCGAGCTCGGTGACGCTCGGCCACGTCCTGGCCGCGCTGCTCGCGGTCTCGGACGACACGGCCGTGCGCCTCTGCGGCCTGGTCGCGCCGGCCGCCGAGATCAACCAGATCCTCTTAGCGAAGGGCTTCCCGAACACCCAGGTCCAGCCGGTCGCCAACCCGAACCGCTTCTTCCTGGGCCGGTCCACGCCGCGCGAGACCCACGCCCTCCTCCAGTCGCTGGTGGCGGGCACGCTGCTGTCCCCGTCGTCGACCGACGCGCTGCTGTCCCGGTTGCGTGCCCCGATCGCCTTCGCCGACGGCATCCGGCGCGAGATGTCCTCGGCGGAACGCCTCCGCCTGGCGACGAAGGCGGGCTGGTTCGCCGCGGCCCGCCACGAGGCCGGCGTGGTCTTCGACGCGGCCGGGGCACCGCTGCTGACGTACGCGCTGTTCGCCGACGGACCCGCCGCCGCGGCCGACGACGTCGGCGGCACCCACCCGGTGGTCACGGCCCGTGCCCGCATGGGCCGCGCCTTCCTGGACACTGTGGACCGCCTCACCGCGCCGGCACCGGCCCGCACCGCCCGCCCGATGACCTACCGCCCGTCCAACAGCGGCTAGGCCGTAGGCGTGGGCACCGACCCGCGGGGCCAGCCGCACGCCGGGACGTGGGCCAGTCCCTGTCTCGAAGTGGGGCCGGGGCGAAGCGGCCCAGGCGCCGGCCGGCTCCGCCGCGGCCCGGTCATCCACGTCGAGACGGGGCTCAGGGCCGTGTCCTGTCGATCATGCCGGCCTGCGACGGGCCCGGCCGCCGCCTGGACCCCGTCTCGGCTCGACGTAATCGACAGGACACGGGCTACGTGCGGGGTGGGAGGCGGTGGAGGGTGACGTCGCGGAGTTCGCCGGCCTCGATCTCCGCCGTCATGAAGGTGTGGTGGGGCTGGCGGCGCCGGTCGGTGGGTGAGCCCGGGTTGAGCAGCCGCAGACCCGGGACCCGGGTGTCCCACGGGATGTGGGAGTGGCCGAAGACCAGCACGTCCGCGTCCGGGAACCGTTGCGCGCAGCGCCGCTCCCGGCCCGCCGCCGGGCCCGTCTCGTGGACCACCGCGAAGCGGACCCCGCCCAGGTCGGCGCGGGCCACCTCCGGCAGCCGCGCGCGCAGGGCGGGGCCGTCGTTGTTGCCGTAGACCGCGACGAGCCGCCGGGACCGCGCCTCGATCCGGTCGAGCAGATCCACACTGACCCAGTCTCCGGCGTGCACCACGACGTCCGCCTCGTCCACCATCGTCCACAGCGGAGCCGGCAGGTCGCGGGCCCGCTTCGGCAGGTGGGTGTCCGACATGATCGTCACCAGCACATCCCCACGCTACCGAGCGTCACACCCTTCACAGGACGGCAACCTCACCGTATTGTCATGGGAGCGCTTCCACTGACGGTCCTCTATAGCGACTACGCCAAGGAGCTTCTTCCATGCATCGCAGATCCGCCGTCGGCGCGGTCCTCGCCGGCGCCGCGGCGCTCGCCACCGCCGCGCTCGGGATCGGGCTGCTCAGCCCCACCCCGGCCGCCGCGGCCGAGTCCGTCTTCTACGTCGACCCGGAGACCAACGCCGCCAAGTGGGTCGCCGCGAACCCCACCGACAGCCGCGCCGCGGTGATCCGCGACCGCATCGCGTCCGTGCCGCAGGCCCGATGGTTCACGACCACCAACACCGCCACCGTACGGGCGGAGGTCGACGAGTTCGTCGGCGCCGCCGCGGCCGCCGGCAAGATCCCGATCATGGTGGTCTACGACATCCCCAACCGCGACTGCGGCGGTGCCAGCTCCGGCGGCGCGCCGTCGCACGCCGCCTACCGCGCCTGGATCGACCAGGTCGCCGCCGGGCTCGAGGGCCGGCCGGCCGCCATCGTGCTCGAGCCCGACGTGCTGCCGCTGATGACCAACTGCCAGAACGCGGCGCAGCAGGCGGAGACCAAGGCCTCCATGGCGTACGCCGGCAAGAAGCTCAAGGCCGGCTCGGCGCAGGCCAAGGTCTACTTCGACGCGGGCCACTCCGCCTGGCTCTCGGCGAGCGAGGCGGCGAACCGGCTGCTCGGCGCCGACATCGTCAACAGCGCGGACGGCATCTCCGTCAACGTCTCCAACTACCGCAGCAACGCCGAGGCGGTGCCGTACGCGAAGAACATCCTCAACGCGATCGGCGCCTCCCACCTCAAGGCCGTGATCGACACGAGCCGCAACGGCAACGGGCCGCTCGGCTCCGAGTGGTGCGACCCGGCCGGGCGGGCGATCGGCGTGCCGAGCACCACCGAGACCGGCGACGCGCAGATCGCGGCGTACCTCTGGGTGAAGCTCCCCGGCGAGGCCGACGGCTGCATCGCGACCGCCGGGCAGTTCGTGCCGCAGCGTGCCTACGACCTGGCGATCGCCGCCGGCCCGTACACCCCGCCGCCGACGTCGCCGACCGGCTCGCCGACGGCCACCCCGACGAGCGGCCCGACCGCGACCCCCACCTCGCAGCCGACCACGCCGCCGGTGGGTGGCTGCGCCGTCCGGGTGCGACCCAACACGTGGCCGGGTGGGTTCACCGCCGAGGTGACGCTGACGAACAACGGCGGGCCGTTGAACGGCTGGACGCTGACCGCGACGATGGGCGGCGACTCCCGGCTCTCCCAGGGCTGGAGCGCGACCTGGTCGCAGAGCGGCACGACGCTGACCGCGCAGAACGCCGCCTGGAACGGCGCGCTGCCGACGGGCGGCTCGACGTCGATCGGCTTCCAGGGCACGTACAGCGGCACGTTCACGCCGCCCTCCGGCTGGCGCCTCGGCACCACGCCCTGCACGGTGAGTTAGCCGGAACGCCCGACAGGGAATGCTGATCCGACCGAAGATCGGGGAAGTGGTACGCGACCAAGGAGGAACCATGACCACACCCTCGACGCCGGCCGGCGGCATCCCGCCGGGCCCCGGCGGCGTACCCACGACACCCGGCGGCGGGGCCGGCACCCCGTACGGCGGCGGTGCCGGCCTGTTCGGCGGCGCGCCGGCCGGCGACGCCGGCCTCGGCCGTCCGACGGTGACCGTGGCCACCTACACCGACTACGGCGCCGCCCAACGGGCCGTCGACTACCTGTCCGACAACCAGTTCCCGGTCGAGCGCACGGCGATCGTGGGCAGCAACCTGCGGCTCGTGGAGAACGTGCTCGGCCGCATGACCGTCGGCCGTGCGGCGCTCGCCGGCGCCGCGAGCGGCGCCTGGTTCGGCCTCTTCATCGGCCTGCTGTTCGGCATCTTCGCCAACGTCAACTGGCTCGCGGTCGTGCTCTCCGCGATCGCGATCGGCGCGGCCTGGGGTGCCATCTTCGGCGCCATCGCCCAGGCGATGACGCGCGGGCAGCGCGACTTCACGTCCCGCAGCACGCTCCAGGCCAGCGAGTACGCGGTGATGGCGGACGCGGAGCACGCCGAGGCCGCCCGCCAGCTGCTGACCCGCCTCAACTGGCAGACGAGCGGCGCCGGCTGAAGCCCGGCCTCACGGTCGGAGCCCCCGAGCCCATCCGGGCCCGGGGGCTCTGCCGTGTGCGGGGCTTGCCTCAGCCGTCCAGGCTCCGGCAAAGTTTAGTCATGCAGACTCAATCAGATGCGGAGGACTGGCTCCGGTCGCACGCACTGCTGGCGCTTCGCGTCAACAAGTTGTTGACAGCATCCGCCGGTGGGACGCTGTTGATCTACCGGGGACCCGCGGAGTGGAGCGCCGAGGTCGACGCCGAGGCCCCGGCCGCGGCCGGCGCGCTGGTCGAGGAGTGCGCACGCCTGCTCGACGAGATGCCCTTCACCGGAACCCGGCGGGCCCACCTGGCGGCCCAGCTCCGGGCCCTGCGCGCCGCCGCGGGCCGCGCGGCCGGCGAGCGGCTGCCGCTGCCCGAGTACAGCCGGGAGTGCCTCGGCGTCGCGGCCACCTGGCAGCCGGAGTCGGTGTTCGAGGCGGCGCACGACCGGCTCGACCGCGCGCTGCCGGCCGGCGGCGGCACGCTCGCCGACCGCCTCCACCGCTGGCAGCGGCACCACACCCTGCCGGCGGCGCACGCGGAGCGGCTGCCGGAGCTGGCGCGCCGGGCGGTCGCGGCGGCCCGCGCGCGCACCGAGGCGATCGTCCCGCTCCCCCCGGAGACCCGGGTCGAGTGCGTCCTGTCCCCCGGCGCGCACCGCGGCCACTACGCGGGCGGCCGGCGGGCGACCGTCCACATCAGCGACAGCGCGCCGTTCAACCTCGCCGACCTGCTGTACGTCGTGACGCACGAGGCGTTTCCGGGCCACATCGCGGAGTCGATGCTGAAGGAGATCCACCTCGTCGAGGAGCAGGGCCGCACGGAGCACCGGGTGCGCTTCATGATCTCGCCGTCCTTCGTGGTCAGCGAGGGGATGGGCCTGCACGCCCAGGAGACCGCCTTCCCGGGCGACGAGGCCCAGCGCTGGCTCACCGACGAGATCCTGGCCCCGCTCGGCATCGCCGCGGACGGCAGCGACTTCGCCGCGATCCACGACGCCCGCAACGCCCTCTGGGGAGCCTGGGCCAACGCCGCGTTCCTCGCCGCCGACGGCGCGCCGGACGCGGCCATCGCCGGCTACCTGACCCGCTGGGCCCTCACGAGCGAGGCGGAGTCACAGTTCGCGCTCGGTTTCCTCCGTACGCCGGGGATGGACACCTACGTCCTCGGCTACTACCACGGGTGGCGGCTGCTGGGCCCCTGGCTCGACCATCCGGACCGGACCCGCCGGTTCCGCCGCCTGCTCACAGAACCGGTCCTCCCCGCGGACCTCGACCACGCCGCGGAACGGCAGCCGGCGTAGGCGAGCCGCCACCGGCGGGCCGCGGGTGGAGCCACGGGGACAGGCGGGGTGCGGCGGCGGCCGCCGCGAGGGCGAGGGCGGTGATCACGGCCTGCGCCACGCGCGCCGGCGGGCCGCCGGTGCCCAGGCCGTAGATGGCGTACGCGTTGGCCAGGGCGTCGGTGACGAGCACCGCGACCGCCAGCCGGAGGCCCGCCCGGCGGCGGGCCGCGAGCAGGGCCGCGGCGAGCGCGTCGAAGAGGGTCAGCGAGACGAAGTACGCGGCGAGCCACGTGGGTGCCCACGGGTACGGGTCGCGGCCGCCCGCCACCAACTGCCCCACGTGGACGGCCGCGCCGTAGGCGAGCACCAGCGCCAGCGCGCCGACCGCCAGCCGCACCCGGCGCGGCACCCCGGCCCATCGCCCCCGCACGCGGCCATGATGCCACCCGGCGGCCGGAAACCCGGTCGCGTCCCGGTGGCGGGCCGGCTAGCGTCACGGGCCGTGACCCGGCTCGTGCGACTCGTCCTGGTGGACGCCGGCGGCCTGCCCCGCGGGGTGCTCCCGCCGTATCCGGTCGGCACGCCGTGGTGGCAGGAGGCCGCCGACGTCGTCGCGGGTGCCCGGCTCCACTTCGGGCTCGACGTGGCCGTGTTGCGCATCCTCGGCGCCGACCGGCCCGAGCCGCCCGGCGGCACCGTGACGTACGTGGCCGAGGCCGCCGGGCCGCTGCCGGCGGTCGCGACGCCGCTGGCCGCCGCCGGCGTCGACCCCGCGGCCGTGACGCGGCCGGAGCCGCGCCGCGCACCGTGGGCCGAGCCGGGCGGGCCCGCCCGCAGCCTCGCCTGGGCCCTGCGCGGCTGGCCCGGCGACGCCGCGGTCAGCCAGCGGCGCACCTGGAACCTGTCGGCGATCTGGCGGCTCGACGCCCCGGGCCGCCGGGCCTGGCTCAAGCAGGTGCCGCCCTTCTTCCGCCACGAAGCCGCCGTCCTGCGCTGGCTCGCCGAGGCGGCCCCGGGACGCGCGCCGACCCTCCTCGCCGCCGACGGCGAGGGGCGGCTGCTCCTCGACGACGTGCCCGGTGACGACTGGTACGACGCCGACACGGCCGGCCGGGGGCGGATCCTCGCGATCGCCCACGACATCCAGCGGCTCGGGATTCGGGCCGCCGACACGCTGGTACGGGCCGGCGTACCCGACCGGCGCGGCCCGGCGCTGAGCGGCTGGATCCGCGGCACGCTCGGCCCCGACGCCGACGCGGCCCTGCCCGACCTCGACGCGCGGATCGCCGCCGCCGGCGGCTGCGGGCTGCCCGACACGCTGGTCCACGGCGACCTCCACCCCGGCAACACCCGGGTCGCCCTCGACACCGACCCGGTGCTCATCGACTGGGGCGACGCGGTCGTCGGCAGCCCCGTCTTCGACATCCTGCGGCTCACCGCCGGCGTCGACGCCGGCGCGGCCACCACCCTGCTCGCGGCGTGGGCGGCGCGCTGGCGGGCCGTCGCGCCGGGCAGCGACCCCGAGCGGGCGGTGGCGCTGCTGCGGCCCGTCGCGGCGCTGCGGGCCGCCGCCACCTACGCCGAGTTCCTGACCCGCATCGAGCCCGCCGAACACCCGTACCACGCGGCCGACGTGCCGCGATGGCTGCGTGAAGCGCGGGCGGCGGCCGACGGGCATACCGTATGGGCATGAGCCACGCTCCCGCCCTCCGCGAGCGGCTGGTCGACCAGCTCCTCGCCGACGGCGGGCTGACGCGGCCGGACCTGGCGCGGGCGTTCGCCACCGTCCCGCGCGAACTGTTCCTGGCAGGTGGCTTCCACGCGGGCGAGCGTTTCCTGCGGCCCGGCGACGACGGCTTCCTGGACGGCGCGTACCGCAACGACGCGCTGGTGACCAAGCTCGATGACGGCGTCCCGGTCAGCTCGTCGAGCCAGCCGTCGCTGATGGCGCTGATGATCGAGGCGCTGGGAGTCACCGCCGGGATGCGCGTCCTGGAGATCGGCGCCGGCACCGGCTACAACGCGGCCCTGATGGCGGCGATCGGCGCCGAGGTCACCAGCGTCGACGTCCAGCCGGACGTGGCCGCGCGCGCCGCGGCGGCGCTGACCGCGGCCGGCGTGGTGAGCGCGCGGGTCCACCTCGGAGACGGTTACCTCGGCCACCCGCCCGGCGCGCCGTACGACCGGGTGATCGTCACCGTCGGCGTCACCGGCGTGTCGCCGCACTGGCTCGACCAGCTCTCCCCGGGCGGGGTCGTGCTGGCGCCGGTCGCGCACGCCGGGACGAACCCGGTGCTGCGCATCCGCGCGACCGCCGCTCCGGACCCGCACGCCGCTCGGGGCCGCCACGCCGCGCTGGCCACGGACACCCCTGCGGGTCCGCGTCCGCCCGGCGGCCGCCAGGCCGCTCCAGACCGGTACGGCGATCCCGGGTCGCGGGTCGCCGACGGCCACCACCTCGCCGCCGACGGTCCCCAGGTCCCGTACGGACCCGGCCCCGCCGGCGACGGGCGGGGAGCCGCTGACGGGCCGGGAGCCGGCGGCGGACCTGACGGGGCCATCGATCCCGATACCGCCGTCACGCGGCAGCGGACGGCCGGGACCGGCGCCTGGACCACGCCGCCCCGACCCGCCGGACCTCAGGGACCGGCGGGGTCGTTCACGGCGGCGGCCCCGGACGGGCCCGCGTGGCCGCCGGACCGGGACGTGGTGGCCGACGGCGTCTGCGGGGCCGGCTTCATGTCGGCGGCGGGCCCGTTGACGGCCCGCCACCCCTGGTCGCATCCCGCGCCGATCCGCCCGGCCGGCGACCTGCCGACCACCGTCCGCCTGCCCGCCCGCTGGGCCGAACCCATCGACGGATACCGCTACCACGACCTGTGGTTCGCGGTCGGTGCCTGGGACCGGCGCGCGACGAGCGCACCGTTCGACGGCACCAGCGGCTGCGTGCTCGCCGACGAGACGGGCACCGGCGGTGCGGCGATCCGGGCCGACGGCTCGGTCGACGCCGCCGGCACCCACGCCGAGGAGTACGCGCGGGACGCCCGCGTGCTCGTGGAGCGCTGGGACGACCTGGGCCAGCCCGGCATCCCGCGCTGGCGCGCGGGCATGGTCCTGGCCGGCGACCCGGCCGCCCCGATCTACGTACCCCGTGGATGGTGCCTGGTCGCGTGAACCGCCGTCAGGCCGTGACGAGGAAGATGGCGGCGACCCCGAGGATCACCATGATCAGCACGGCGAGGAGCAGTCCCTGCCCGCTGTCGGCCTCCTGGGTGCGGCTCTGCGACGCGTCAGGGGTGATGATCTCACTGCTCATCGCTGCCTCCTTCGTGCCGTGCTTCGACAATGACGCTAGGCGCGCCGCCGCGGGCGGGAATCGCGGTTTCGTGCCACGGCGGCCGAGTCTGTGTCAACGTGGCGCGCCGCGACAGCACAAAACGCCCAGTCCTGTCGCTTCACGGCCGGGGACGGCTATACCCGCCAGCGGCCGGGTACACCCCTACGGACGGTCACCGTCGCCGGCCGCGTGCGGCACCCGCGCCGCCGGGACGACACCGAGACGGCCCGCCTGGTAGTCCTCGAACGCCTGGATCAGCTCGGCGCGCGTGTTCATCACGAACGGCCCGTAGTGGGCGACCGGCTCCCGGATCGGCTCGCCGCCCATCAGGTAGACGTCCAGGGCCGGCGTGTGGCTGTCCTGGCGGAGGTCGGCCGCGAACCGCAGCGCGTCGCCGGCCCCGTGCACCGCGAGCTGGCCGGTGTGCACGGGCCGCCGGTCGACCCCGACCGTGCCGCGGCCGCCCAGCACGTACAGCAGGGCGTTGAAGTCCGGCCGCCAGGGCAGGTCGACCTCGGCGCCGGGCTGGACGGTCACGTGCGCGATCGTGATCGGCGTGTGCGTGCTGCCGGGCCCGCTGTGCCCGGCCACGTCGCCGGCGATGACACGGACCAGCGCGCCGCCGTCCGGGGTGGTCAGCAGCGCCGACTCCCGGCCCCGGATGTCCTGGTAACGCGGCGGACTCATCTTCCTGGCCCGGGGCAGGTTGACCCACAGCTGGAGGCCGTGGAACAGCCCGCCGCTGACCACCAGGTGCTCGGGCGGCGCCTCGATGTGGAGCAGGCCGGAACCGGCCGTCATCCACTGGGTGTCACCGTTGGTGATCGTGCCGCCGCCACCGTGGGAGTCCTGGTGGTCGAAGACGCCGTCGATGATGTAGGTCACGGTTTCGAAGCCGCGGTGCGGATGCCACGACGTGCCCTTCGGCTCGCCCGGCGCGTAGTCGACCTCGCCCATCTGGTCGAGGTGGATGAAGGGGTCGAGCGCGGTGAGCGGCACGCCCGCGAAGGCGCGGCGCACGGGGAACCCCTCCCCCTCGAAGCCGCTCGGCGCGGTGGTGACCGTGCGGACCGGCCGGAACACCGAGGTGGCCGGGTCGAGGCGGGGCAGGCGGGGAAGGACGAGGACGTCGTCCACGGTCACGGCTGGCATGTCTGCGCTCCTGTCACGGGCGGTGCTGTGCCCCAGAGGAACATCGAGAGTCACCGGCGGATTCCCTAAGGTCTGTGGCATGGACGACTTGGAGCTGGCCGACTGGCGCGAGCGGGTGGCCCGCCTCTACCTCTCGGACGCCGACCTCGCCGGCTTCCGGGCCGCGCGGGACGTCCTGTTCGCGGAGCATCCGCAGTCGCCGATCCCCGCCGCGGCGCGGGCCGGCTTCCGTGGGCTGCGCTACTTCGCCGCGAACCCCGACGCCGTCGTCGACGCCGAGCTCCGGCCGGCCGAGGGCCGGCTCACCATCGACACCGGCGGCCCGGACGGCGTCGTCGCGTACCGGCGGGTCGGGATCGCCGCGACTCCGTACGGGTCGCTGACGCTCTGGTGGATCGAGGCGTACGGTGGCGGCCTCTTCCTGCCGTTCCGGGACGCCACCTGCGGCCCGCTGTCGTACGGCGGCGGCCGCTACCTCACCGACACGGTCAAGGGCACCCACGGCCGCGGCGTCACCCTCCTCGGCGCCGGCCGGGTACGGCTGGACTTCAACTACGCCTACAACCCGAGCTGCGCGTACGACGACCGGTGGGCCTGCCCGCTGGCCCCGCGGGAGAACTGGCTGACCGCCGCGATCGAGGCTGGCGAGCTGGCGTACCGCCGGGACTGACCGGCCGGGTCGCGACCCTCTACTGTGGCGGGCGTGTGGGATCTCACGATCAACCTGGTGGCGAGCGTCCTCGCCGCCGTGGCGGCCTGGGTCCTCCAGCGGGTCCTGGCGTACCGCCGGCTGGCGCGGACCCGGGCGTTCTTCGGCGTGCGCCAGGGCTCGCCGAGCCTGCTGACCGTGGGACGGCACTGGTCCTCGCCGCGGACGCACAGCGTCCACCGCAACGACGTGGCGGCCATCGTGGAGCTCGGCGCCGTCGTCAAGGAGTGCGGCGGCCGGGCGGACGTCGTGCCGGGTGCCGAGGCGCCGCGCGAGCTGGGCAAGATGGCGGAGTTCTGCGTCGGCGGGCCGGACAGCAACCCGCGCACGGCCGCCCACCTGGCCGCCCTGCTGCCCGGGGTCCGGGTCGCCCGGTACGAGGACGCCGGAGCCGAGGTGCCGATCACGGTGGGCGAGGTCGCGTACGGCCACGACCCGGACAAGGTCGTCCACGTCCTGCTCGCCCGCGCGGTGCCCACCGCGCACCCGGTGTTCCTGCTGGTGGGGCAGACGTCGCTGGCCAACCTCGCCGCGGCCCGCTACCTGGCCGCCCACCACGGCGAGCTGCGCCGGCGGTACGGGTCGCGCCAGCCGTTCTGCCTCGTGCTGCGGGTGGTGAAGCCGAAGTCGTACGGGCCGGACCTGGTCGAGCTGGTCGCCGACGTGACGGAGGCGGCCTTCGGCCCGGCGCCGGAGCAACCGCCGGCCCTGCCCCGCCGCCGCGCACCCCTCCGCCGCCGTGCGACCGACACCCCCGCCTGAGGCGAAAACCAGGTGCCGGCGGGCAGCGGGCCGGCGTACCGTCCGGCGGCGTGTCCTGGGACGAGACGCTCTACGCCGGCAGCGCGCCGCACTACCCGGTGGGCCGCGCGCCGTACCCCCGCTCGGTCGCGGCGGCGCTCCGCGACCACCTCGGCCTGGACGGCACGGGCCGGCTCCTCGACGTCGGCTGCGGCCCCGGCACGCTGACGCTGCTGCTGGCCCCGCTGTTCGCGGCGGCGGTCGGGGTGGACGCCGACCCGGGAATGGTCGCCGAGGCCCGCCGCCGCGATCCGGACCGGCGGGTCACCTGGCGGCGGACGCGGGCGGAGGAGCTGCCGGCCGGCCTCGGGACGTTCCGGGTGGTGACGTTCGCGCAGTCGTTCCACTGGATGGACCAGCCCCGCGTCGCCCGCGCGCTGCGGCCCGTCGTGGAGCAGGCGTGGGTGCACGTGTCCGCCCAGACCGACCGGGGCGAGGACGGCGACGACCCGCTGCCTCATCCGCGGCCGCCGTGGGCGGCGGTCGACGCGCTGATAACCCGCTGGCTGGGCCCCGTGCGCCGCGCCGGCCGGGGCACGCTGCCCGACGGCACGCGCGGCGGCGAGGAGGACGTGCTGCGGGCCGCCGGCTTCCGGGGCCCGACACGGATCGAGGGCGCCGGGCCGCGGGTGGTCACCCGCACCGCCGACGAGGTCGTCGCCGCGGTGTTCTCCCACTCGGGCTCGGCGCCGCACCTCTTCGGCGACCGGCTGGCCGCGTTCGAGGCGGAGCTGCGCGCCACCGCCGGCCCGGGCCCCTTCGCCGAGCGGATGCGCGCGATCGACCTCGTCGTCTGGCGGCCCTGACCCAGGGTCCGTTTCATATCTGGGGTCGAGGCGAGGCGGAGCGTGAAAGGAAGGGCCCCTTCCTAACGCTGAGGCGTTAGGAAGGGGCCCTTCCTTTCACGAGGGGTCGTCCGGGCGTGCGGCGGATTCGCCCGGATACCGGTGTTGTATCCGGGTGAATCCGCCGTGCGGTCAGACGGCGGCTGGGCCCGCCGCAGCCCGGCCCCACATATGAAACGGACCCTCAGCCGTGGCGGCGGCCGGTTCGGGGCTGCGGGGGCGGAGGAGGAAGACGCGGGGGGCCAGCCGTTCCATCTCGCCGCCGCGGCCGACGATCAGGCCCGCGGCGAAGTCGACCAGCGGGGTCGGGTCCGTGTCGGTCAGGTCCGTCAGGTCCATCACCACGGTGAAGTCGTCCCGGAAGTACCGGCCGACGTGGAGCACGTCGCTGTAGCTGCGTGGGCGGACGGTCTTGTGCACCCCCTCATTTTCCGTCACCGCCGGCCGCCGCCGCCCACCCGGCGCGCAGCGTGTCGAGGACGCCCTCGGCCAGCCAGCCGTGCAGCCGCAGCCGGGCCATGCCGCCGTCCGGGAACACGTCCAGGCGGACGTGGGTGACCGGCGGCGCGGACACCGGGAACCGGTGGCGGGTGTCGGGCCGCAGGTCGACGCGGGGCAGCAGCTCCACCCAGGCGGAGGCGTCGTCCAGGGCCGCGTGCCGGGTGTCGACGCCGCGCAGCGTGGCCGCGCCGGGGGCGTTGCCCTTGAAGTGGGTGGTGTCGAGCTCCGCGAGCCGGACCCGGCCCGGCGCCGCGAGCCGGACCAGCACCCAGTCGTTGCCGCCGTCGCGGCGCCGCCGCGTCTCCCAGCCCTCGCCCATCGTGCGGGCCAGGCCGGGCTCGATGAGCTGGGCCGGCGCGCCGTAGAACATGTCGCTGCAGTCCACGACCCGGCCGCCGTTCTCGGCGGCGGCGAGGTCGAGCCAGCCGTCGGGGAAGCGGAGCGGATCGGGCACGACCTCGCCGTGCACGCGCAGCCGGGCCACTCCCCCGTCCGGGAAGATCCGCAGCCGTACGTGCGTGTAGACGCCCGCGTCGGCTACGTCGAAGGTGTTGGGCGTGTCGCCGGCCAGCGGGGACGGTGGCACGATCGTCACCCACTCGGCGGCCAGCAGCTCGTCGAGGGACGGATGCCCGTCGAGGCGGGTGGCGTCGACCGCGGCCGAGGACGGGTAGTTGCCGGTGAAGTGCGCGGTGTCCACGACGACGCCGCGCACCACGCCGGCGGCGCCGAGCCGGACGACGGCCCAGTCGTGGCCGGGCTCCCGGCGGCGCCGGGTCTCCCACCCGTCGTACACCTGGCCCTTGGGTCCGAACGTCGCCGGGGTGAAGCCCGGCGGCTCCGTGGTCACCAGGTTGTCGGCGGCGGCGAACAGCTCGTCGTTGGCGCCGACGACGCCGGCGCCGAGCCGGCGCGACGCCAGGTTGGGCAGGTCGATCCAGATCACGCCGCACCTCCAGCGCGGGTCAGGAGCCGGCCGCGCGGCGGGTCGGCCGGGGTGACCTCGGTGCCGCGCAGCCAGACGCGCCGCACCACGCCGCGCAGGGTCCGGCCGGCGTACGGCGTCACCGGGTGCCGGTGGTGGAGCCGCATGGGCTCCACCGTGAACGTCGCCGCCGGGTCGAAGGCCACGAGATCCGCGTCGGCGCCGACCGCGATCCGGCCCTTGGCCGCCAGCCCGACGAGGTCGGCCGGGCCGGTCGCCATCCACCGGACCACGTCCTCGACGCCGTGCCCCCGCTCGGCCGCCCCCGTCCACACCAGCGGCAGTCCGAGCTGGAGGGAGGCGATCCCGCCCCACGCCGCCGCGAAGTCGCCGGACTCCAGGCACTTGAGCGCCGGCGTCGAGGGCGAGTGGTCGGAGACCACGATGTCGACGTCGCCCGACGCCAGGGCCCGCCAGAGCATCTCGCGGTTCATCCGGCCGCGGATCGGCGGGCAGCACTTGAACGGGGTGGCCCCGTCCGGCACCTCCCGGGCCGCGAGGGTCAGGTAGTGCGGGCAGGTCTCCACGGTCGCCCGGACGCCGTCCGCCCGCCGCAGGGCCACCAGGCCCGGCACCGAGGCGTCGGAGACGTGCAGGATGTGCACGCGGGAGCCGGTGGCCGCCGCCGCCTCGACCGCGGTGTGCACGGCCGCCGTCTCGGCCCGGCCCGGACGCGAGTCGAGGAAGTCCTTGTAGCGCCGGGACCGCGGGGCGGGACGCAGCTCGGCCGGGTCCTCGGCGTGGACCACGAACAGCGCGTCCACCCTCGACATCGCGGCGCGCAGCTCCGGCCCGGTGACCGGAGGGAACTCGGGGACGCCGGAGTCGGCCAGGAACGCCTTGAAGCCGAACACCCCGGCGTCGTGGAGCGCCGCGAGGTCGCCGGCGTTGCCCGGCACCGCGCCGCCCCAGAAGCCGACGTCGACGTGGCACTGCCCGGCCGCCGCTGCGCGCTTGGCGTCGAGCGCCGCCACCGAGACGGTCGGCGGCAGGCTGTTGAGCGGCATGTCGACGATCGTCGTGACCCCGCCGGCCAGGGCCGCCCGGGTGGCGCTGGCGAAACCCTCCCACTCGGTGCGGCCGGGCTCGTTGACGTGCACGTGGGTGTCGACGAGCCCCGGCATGAGCACCAGGTCGCCCAGGTCCACGTCCGCGGGCTCCGGGCCGGGCGGGGAGGTGACCGCGACGATCCGGCCGTCCCGGACGGAGACCGCGGCCGGCGCGACGCCGCCGGGCAGCACCACGCGCGCGGAGCGGAGGACGAGGGTCACAGCGCCTCCAGGTCGGACCGTCCGAAGGGGACCTCCGCCGGCTCCAGCGCGCCGCAGTGCAGACCGCGCAGCAGGAAGCCGGCCAGCGCGCGGGCCGTCGCCGGCTCGTCCAGGACGCCGCCCGCCCGCCGGTCGAGGTAGGCCCGCAGCCGCGCGACGGCCGCCGCGCAGCCGTCGCGGAAGAACGCGTACGTGGCGGCGAACCGGGTGGGCAGCTGCCCGGGATGCAGGTCCCAGCCCTGGTAGAAGCCCCGGGCCAGGGACCGGCGGACGAGCCGGTGGTGCAGGTCCCAGGCGGCCTTCGCGTCGGGGCCGACCGGCAGCAGGTTGGACGAGCCGTCCGACAGGCGTACGCCGGTGCCGGCGGCTGCCACCTGCATGACGGCCTTGGCGTGGTCGGCGGCCGGATGGGCGAGGCTCTGCTCCGCGGCGGCCACGCCGAGGGCCGCGCTGTAGTCGTAGGTGCCGTAGTGCAGCCCCGCCAGCCGCCCCTCGGCGGCGCCGATCAGCCGGGCCACGGTCGCCGTGCCGTCCGCGGCGAGCACCGCGGCCGGGGTCTCCACCTGCGCCTCGAACCGCAGCGATCCCGGCGCCAGCCCGTAGGCCTCCTCCAGCCGGCCACAGAGCATCGCCATCGCGGCCACCTGCCCGGGAGCGCTGACCTTGGGCAGGGTGACGACGAAGCCGGGTGGGAGCGTGCCGCCGGAAGCGGCGAGGAAGAGGTCGAGGGTACGGACGGCACGGCGCCGCGTCGCCGCCTCCAGCGACTTGATCCGCACGCCCAGGAACGGCGGCGCCGGCGCGAGGGCCCGGACCGCCTCGGCCGCGGCCGCCACGGCGGCGTCCTCGACGGCGTCGGCCCGCAGGCCGTACCCGTCCTCGAAGTCGATCCTCAGGTCCTCGATCGGCTCGCGGGCCAGCTTGGCCGCGACCCGCGCGTGCAGGTCCGGCGGGAAGTCGGACAGCTCCTCGAGGGCGGTCAGGGCGGCCGCACCCCACACCGCAACCGTGCCGGCCGCGAACCGGTCGGCCGGCACGTACACCGTGTGCACCGGCTGGCGGCCCGGCCGCGACCCCGGGTAGCGGGTCGCGAGCAGCGCGTCGACCGGCGCCAGCCGCTCGTCGAGGTCCAGGTGGACCGACTCCGCAAGCCGGCCGGTCATGGTGCCAGCGCGATGTCGTCGGGCCGCACGGGCACCCGGTGCAGCGGCAGCCCGGTGGCCGCCCGGATGGCCGCGACCACCGCCGGCGTCGAGGAGATCGTGGGCGGCTCGCCGACGCCGCGCAGCCCGTACGGCGCCGCCGGGTCGGCCATCTCCAGCACGTCGACCGCCATCGGCGGCATGTCGAGGATCGTCGGGATCAGGTAGTCGGTGAACGACGCGTTGCGGATCACGCCGTCGACGACCTGGATCTCCTCCATCACGGCGAGCCCGAGCCCCTGCGCCGTGCCGCCGTGGATCTGGCCGACCACGGCCTGCGGGTTGACCGCCTTGCCGACGTCCTGCGCGGTGACGATCTCCACCACCCGGACCAGCCCCAGCTCGGTGTCGACGTCGACGGTGGCCCGGTGGGCGGCGAACGCGTACTGCACGTGCGCGTCGCCCTGGCCCGTCTCCGGGTCGATCGGGTGGGTCGGCCGGTGCCGCCACTCGACGGTCTCCTCCACCGGGTCGGCGCCGAGCAGCTCCACCAGGGAGGCGACCACCGTGCCGTCGTCGGCGACGACCTTGCCGTCGACCAGCGAGAGCGACCCGCCGGAGCGGCCGCCGAGCCGGGCCAGCACCGACGCCCGCACCGCCTGGCAGGCGGCCCGCACCGCGCCGCCGGTCATGTACGTCTGCCGGGACGCCGACGACGACCCGGCGCTGCCCACGGAGGTGTCCGCGGTCGCCACGGTCACCCGGGCCACCCCGAGCTCCGTGCGCGCGATCTGGGCCTGCACGGTGACCAGCCCCTGCCCCACCTCGGCGGCCGCGGTGTGCACGACCACGGCCGGCTCGCCGCCGACCACCTCCAGCCGCACGCGCGCGGTGGCGTAGTCGTCGAAGCCCTCGGAGAAGCAGACGTTCTTGATGCCGATCGCGTAGCCGACGCCGCGCACGACGCCCTCGCCGCGGGTGGTGTTGGCGACGCCGCCCGGCCGCTCGCGCGGGTCGTCGGCGGCGGGCGGCGCGGGCGGCCGGTCGCGGACCCGGCTCAGCAGCTCGGCCACCGGCGCGGGACCCTCGACCACCTGGCCGGTCGGCATCACCGAGCCGGTCGTCATCGCGTTGCGGACGCGCAGCTCCACCGGGTCGAGGCCGAGCGCGAAGGCGAGCTTGTCCATCTGGGACTCGTACGCGAAGCACGCCTGCACGGCCCCGAACCCGCGCATCGCCCCGCACGGCGGGTTGTTGGTGTAGACGCCGTAGGCGTCCATGACCACGGTCGGCACCTCGTACGGCCCGATGCCCAGCGTGGCCGCGTTGGCCACCACGGCCGGCGTGGAGGAGGTGTACGCACCGCCGTCGAGGACGATCCGGGCCTTGACGTAGACCAGCCTGCCGTCCCGGGTGGCACCGTGCTCGTAGGACAGCCGGGCCGGGTGGCGGTGGACGTGGCCGTGGAAGGACTCCTCCCGCCCGTACACCATCTTGACCGGCCGGCCGGTGTGCAGCGCCAGCAGGCAGGCGTGCACCTGCATCGAGAGGTCCTCGCGCGCGCCGAAGGCGCCGCCGACGCCGGCGAGCGTGAGCCGCACCTTCTCCGGCGGCAGGCCGAGGCAGGCGGCCACCTGCCGCTGGTCTACGTGCAGCCACTGGGTGGCGACGAACAGGTCCACCCCGCCGTCCTCGGCCGGCACCGCGAGCCCCGACTCCGGACCCAGGAACGCCTGGTCCTGCATGCCGACCTCGTAGGTGCCGGTGACGACCACGTCCGCGGTCAGCGCCTCGGGGCCGGCCGACCCGAACCGGCGGATCGGCACGTGCCGCACCAGGTCGCCGCGGGCCAGCGCCTCCTCCGGGTCGGTGACCGGCGTGCGGACGGCGTACTCCACCCGGATCCGGGCGGCGGCCCGGCGGGCGGTCTCGGGATGGTCGGCGGCCACGACCGCGACCGGCTCGCCGACGTAGCGCACCTCGTCGACCGCGAGCACCGGCTGGTCGGCCACCTCCAGCCCGTAGCGGGCGGCACCCGGGACGTCGGCCGCGGTGAGCACCGCGTGGACGCCGGGGATCGCGAGCGCGGCGGAGACGTCGACGGCGCGGATCTCGGCGCTGGGATGCGGCGAGCGGACGGTGGCTCCCCAGAGCATGTCGTCGGCCCAGAGGTCGGAGGAGAACGCGAACTCGCCCGAGACCTTGAGCGTGCCGTCCGGGCGGCGCGCCGACGTGCCGACCCCGCCCTCCACGGTGGACGGCGGCGCGGCGACGCTGACGGCGCTCACCGGCGTGCCCTGCGCATCAGCGTGCGGTGGGCCCGGCGCGTGCGGCGGGTCAGGTCGCGGTCGTCGGCGGTACGCAGCTCGCCGTACTCCACGATGGTCCGGCCGCCGACGGTGAGCAGCTCCAGCGTGGCCGGCGGCCCGAACACCAGCGCGGCGACCGGGTCGTCGATGCCGGTGTGCCCGAGGCCGTCGAGGCGCCAGAGCGCGAGGTCGGCGAGCTTGCCCCGCTCGATCGAGCCGATCTCGTCGGCGCGGCCCAGGCAGCGCGCGCCGCCCATGGTGCCCAGCCGGAGCGCCTCGCGGGCGGTGAGCGCGGTCGGGCCGCCGCGCAGCCGCGCCGAGTAGAGCGCCTGCCGCAGCTCGGCGCCGAGCTGGTTGGCCTCCTGCGACGCGGCGCCGTCGACGCCGAGCCCGACCGGGACGCCGGCGTCGAGCAGGTCGCGGACGCGGGCGATGCCGGCGCCGAGGCGCGCGTTGGAGCTCGGGCAGTGCGCGACGGCGGTGCCGGTGGCGGCGATCCGCGCGATCCCGGCGTCGTCCAGGTGCACGGCGTGGGCGAGCCAGACGTCGGGGCCGAGCCAGCCCAGCCGCTCCGCGTACTCCACCGGCGTGCAGCCGAAGTGCTCGCGGCAGTAGTCGCCCTCGTCGGCGGTCTCGGCGAGGTGGGTGTGCAGCCGCACGCCGTGCCGGCGGGCCAGCGCGGCGGCCTCCTCCATCAGCCGGCCGGTCACCGAGAAGGGCGAGCAGGGTGCGACCGCGACGCGGAGCATGGAGCCCGGCGCCGGGTCGTGCCAGCGGTCGATCGCCTCCTCGGTCGCCGCCAGCGCCTCGTCGGTCTTCTCCACCACCTCGTCGGGCGGCAGCCCGCCGGCGGAGCGGCCGAGGTCCATCGAGCCGCGGGTGGGGTGGAACCGCAACCCCACCTCCCGCGCACTCGCCACCTGCGCGGCCATCAGGTCGCCGGACTCACGCGGGTGGACGTAGTGGTGGTCGGTGCTGGTCGTGCACCCCGACAGCGCGAGCCAGCCCAGCCCGGCCGCGGTGGTGGCGGCGACGATCTCGGCGTCGATGCCGGCCCAGACCGGGTAGAGCGTGGTCAGCCACTCGAAGAGCGTGCCGTCGAGGGCGAGGCCGCGGGTCGCCCACTGGTAGAGGTGGTGGTGGGTGTTGATCAGGCCCGGGGTGAGCAGGCAGCCGGTGCCGTCGACCCGGCGCACGGACGGGACCCGCCCGGCGCCGGTGCCCGGCAGGGAGAGCCCGGTTCCCGGGCCGACGGCGGCGATCCGCCCGTCGTCGCCGATCAGCACGTGGCCGTCGGCGTACTCGGTGCTGTCGGCGTCGACGGTCGCCACCGCGCAGTTCTCGATCAGGATCATCGGGACGCCGCCAGCCGGACCGCGTCGAGGATCTTCTCGTAGCCGGTGCACCGGCAGAGGTTGCCGGCCAGCGCCTCGCGGATGTCCGGGTCGGACGGTGCCGGTTCGCGGGCCAGCAGGTCGTGCACCGCGACCACCAGGCCCGGTGTGCAGAAGCCGCACTGGACGGCGCCGGCGTCGAGGAACGCCTGCTGCACGCGGTCGAGCGCGCCGCCGGAGGACAGCCCTTCCACCGTCACCACCGTCCGGCCCTCGGCCTGGCCGGCCGCGACCAGGCACGCGCAGACCGGGGTGCCGTCGAGGTAGACCGTGCACGACCCGCACTCGCCCTGCTCGCAGGCGTTCTTGGCCCCGGGCAGGCCGAGCCGCTCCCGGAGCACGAACAGCAGGCTCTCGCCGGGCCAGACGTCGTCGGCCTCGCGCGGCTCGCCGTTGACCACGCACGACACCCTCATGCCGCCCCTCCCATCGCCATCCAGGCCCACGTCAGCGTCCGCCGGGCCAGCACCGCGAGCGCGTGCCGCCGGTACGCGGCGCTGCCCCGCACGTCGTCGATCGGGCTCGCCGCCGCGGCGACCAGCTCGCCGAACCGCGCCGCCACGAGGCCGGGCAGCGGACCGCGGCTCTCCCACGGCAGCGTCTCCACCAGGTACGCCGCGGCGTCCGGCGCGGTCAGCGGCGTCGGGCCGGCGGAGCCGATGCCCGTGCCCACCCGGCGGGTCTCCGGGTCGAGCGCCAGCGCGAACGAGCAGACGGCGATCACCATCGCGTTACGCGTGCCGACCTTGGCGAACTGCTCGGTGACGGTCGACCGGACGGGCACGAGGAAGGCGGCGATCAGCTCGTCCGGCGCGCGCACCGACCGCTTCGGCCCGGTGAAGAACTCGGCCACCGGCACCCGGCGGCTGCCGCGGGTGGACGCCAGCTCCACCAGGGCCCCGGCGGCGAGCAGCGGCGGGTGGGCGTCGCCGGCCGGGGAGGCGGAGCCGAGGTTGCCGCCGACCGTGCCCCGGTTGCGGATCTGCGGCGAGCCCACCGTCCGGGAGGCGGCGGCGAGACCCGGGAGGTGGCGGCCCAGCTCCTCGACGATCCGCCGGTACGTCACCCCGGCACCGACCCGGAGCAGATCGCCGTCGGTGCCCCACTCCGCCAGCTCTCTGACCCGGGTGAGGTCGAGCAGGGCCCCCGGCCGGGCCCGGTCGAAGTTGAGGTCGACCATCACGTCGGTGCCGCCGGCGATCGGCACCGCGTCGGGGTGCGCCGCCTTGGCGGCGAGCGCCTCGTCCCAGGTGGACGGCTGGAGGAAGTCCATCACCAGGCCTCCGGCGCCGGCGGGAGGTCGTCGCGCAGCACGGTGCCCTCGATCAGGCCGTACGGGCGGTCGGTGGCCACGAACACCTCGCCGGGGTTGTCGAGCCCGAACGGCGCCAGGTCGACCAGCAGGTGGTGCTTGTTGGGCAGCGCCAGCCGCACCTCCGCGATCTCGGGGTGGCCGGCCAGCACGCGCTCGCCCATCGCGTACAGCGTCTGTTGCAGGGACCGGCTGTAGGTCTCGACGAACGCGGCGACCAACGACTCGCGTACGCCCTGCCAGGAGGCCGACCACGACGGGCCCGCGCCGACCGCCGCCCAGCGCCAGCGGGCCGAGACCTCGGTGGCGAGGATCCGGTCCTTCGCCTCGGGCAGCGTCGTGTACGCGTCGCGGACGAAGCCGGTGAACTCGGAGTCGGTGGTGTTGAGCAGCACCAGCCCGTCGACGCCGCTGACCACGTGGGACGCGTCGCCGGTGACCGTCACGGTGGCGACCCGGGACGCGCCGCCGGCCCGGGCGAACGAGTGCGGCCCCAGCCGCTCCCACGGGTGCTCGACAAGGTGAACCCGGGCCCAGCCGACCGCCGGCTGCGTGTCGACGAAGTGGCGGGCGAGGAGGAGGCCGAACGCCTCGGGCTCGCCGACGCCGTAGCGCTTCGCGAACGCGTACACGGTGTTCTTCTGGGTGTCGGTGGGCAGCACCGCGCTGTTGTCGCCGGTGAGGTGGGTGGCGGCGAGGTCGCCGGCCAGCGCGACGCTGACCGTGAGGTCGCGCAGCTCGTGGTGGGGGCCGCCGCGCACCACCCGGACCAGGCGGGTCTCCGCCTTGCCGTACCGGTTGGCGCCAAGCCTGATCGCCATCGCCCTCAGCTCCCCCGGTAGGTCGTGTAGCCGTGCCGGTTGAGCAGCAGCGGCACGTGGTGGTGCTGCTCCGGCGCCGTGACCCGGAACGCGACGGTGATCTCCGGGAAGAACGTGTCGGCGCCGAGGTGGCCGGCGACGTCGAAGACGAGCCGGTAGTCGCCCGGACCCCAGCCGCCGGCCGGGACCCACTCGCGCAACCGCCCGTCGTCGTCGGTGCGGCCGCTGGCCAGCGTCCGCCCGTCGCGGTCGAGCCGGACGGCGACGCCCGCCGCCGGGCGGCCCCGGTCGAGGTCGAGCACGTGCGTGGAGAGCGGCGCGGTCTCCTCGGTCACCAGCCGCTCCAGCCGGAGCAGGGCGATCTTGCGCAGCTCCTCCTGGACCACGCGACGCTCGGTCTCGACGTCGTTGTCGAGCCGGTGCCGGAGCGCGTCGAGGATCTCCACCTTGGACTTCCCGGTCGCGAAGATCAGGAAAACGTGGTCGAAGCGGCGCTCATATTCGAGGTTGGCCCGCTTGAGCGCGGTCAGCGTGTCGGCGTCGGCGTCCACACCGGACTGTTCCCGCCGCGACCAGGCCGCCTCGCGGTCGTCGCCCGCCGGCCGCTCGCCGATCCGGGGGTGCGCGGAGATCGCCAGCGAGACGTCGGACCAGGTGAGCCGCCGCAGCGCGGCGTCGGCCGCGGCGAGCAGGGCCGCCCGGTCGGGATACGGCCGGCCGGCGGCCACCTCCGCGGCCCAGGCGGGTGCCGCGCAGCAGGCCAGCAGGTCCCGCTCGGCCTGCGCGGTCGGGAGCCGGTTGAACCGGTCGACGTCGGCGATGGCGCCTCCCTTCGACGGATACCGAATGACTACTCCAGCACGGGCATCCGATCAAGGGCGTGCCGTGTCGGTTAACGGCGTGTCACGATCCGGGAGGTCGAGATCGGTGTCGTCCGCGACGTCGTCGCAGGGCACCACGCGGACCTCCGCGGCGTGTGCCGTCAGGTACGGGCGGGCTCCGGTGTCGCCGGTGGCCGCCGCGGCGACGCCGGCCCAGTGGTCGCGGCCGAGCACCACGGGATGGCCCCGGCGGCCCGCGTAGCCGCCCATCGCGAGCGTGGCCCGGCCGGCGCCGGCGGCGACCCGGCGCACCGCCTCGGCGGTGATGCCGGGCATGTCGACGAGCAGCACGGCGACCGCGTCGGCGTCGGTGGCGGCCAGCGCCGCGAGCCCGGCCCGCAGCGACGATCCCATGCCGGTCGCCCAGTCGGGGTTGTCGACCACCACGGCGCCGGCGAGATCCGCGGCCGCCCGCACGCGGTCGGCGGCGGCGCCGAGGACGACGTGGACCGGCGCCAGCCCGCCTTCGCGGGCGGTGGCGACCGCGCGCTCGACCAGGAGGAATCCGTCGCGCCGCGCGAGCGCCTTCGGCCCGCCGAAGCGCCGCCCGGCGCCGGCGGCGAGCACGAGACCCGCGGTCATGCCGTCCAACCTAGTCCCCTATCGAAGGAATCTTGGGGAGTGTACGCGGATTTGCCCCTTTCGTGGCTTATATACATCGGCCGTTCGGCTAGCTTTTCGCTAGCTGATCAGGCTACGGTGAGTGCCGAACGGCTAATGGTCCATGAGTGCAAGGGAGGACACGATGACCGCGCTGACGGTTGAGACGGTCGCAAGGTCGCAGGACGGCGCGACCACGACACTGCCGGACAGCGCCTCGGAGCTGCTGCGCGCGCTCGCGGCGATGCCGGCCGGGCACCCGGGCCGGGCCGCCCTGCGCGACCGCACCATCGAAGCCTGGCTCCCCCTCGCCCACCACCTCGCCCACCGCTACAGCGGACGCGGCGAACCCACCGACGAC